>Ga0185299_10000107_pt1 | contig 263478 bp, 254 predicted proteins | sample PaiPotPPA55metaG_FD_128002 | JGI IMG/M metagenome (GOLD analysis project Ga0185299, IMG submission 128002) | Iron sulfur acid spring bacterial and archeal communities from Banff, Canada, to study Microbial Dark Matter (Phase II) - Paint Pots PPA... ...
CCCGATAGAACCGGCCAGCCACACGCCCGAACAGATCATCCAAACCAGCCACCCACGCAGCCAGATCCTCATCGATCGACACAACGAAAGAGACTACCACGCAATATAACTAAGTGCGGCTGGAGTACTAGGCTGATGGTTATGTCGACTACCGAGCAAGCACAGCGTGCGACCGGGTTGACCAGGGCGGAGGTCGAGCAGCGCAGCCGCGACGGGCAGACCAACGATATTCCGGACCGGACCGGACGCTCGGTTGCGGATATTGTGCGGGCGAACGTGTTCACCAGGATCAATGCGATCCTGACCGTGCTGTTCGTACTGGTGCTGGCGACCGGATCGATCATCGACGGGATGTTCGGGCTGCTCATCGTGGCCAACAGCGTGGTGGGCATCGTGCAGGAGCTGCGCGCCAAGCAAACCCTGGACAAGCTGGCGATCGTCGGGCAAGCGCGGCCGGTGGTGCGCCGGGACGGTGTTGCGCAGCCGGTGGCGCCCGGGGAGGTGGTGCTCGACGATCTGATCGAGCTGGGGCCCGGCGACCAGATCGTGGTGGACGGCGAGGTGCTGGAGTGTGAGCTGCTCGAGGTGGACGAATCGCTGCTGACCGGCGAGGCGGACGCGATCGGCAAGGCCGTGGGCGCACAGGTGATGTCGGGCAGTTTCGTGGTGTCCGGTTCGGGCGCCTACCGCGCGACCAAGGTGGGCGGGGATGCCTACGCGGCCCGGCTGGCGGACGAGGCCAGCAAGTTCACCCTGGTCGACTCCGAGCTGCGCAGCGGCATCGACTCCATCCTGAAAGTCATTACCTACCTGATGATTCCGGCGGGCCTGGTGACGATCTACAACCAGCTGTTCTCCTCTCACCAATCGTGGCGGGAGGCACTGAACGGCATGGTGGCCGCGCTGGTGCCGATGGTGCCCGAGGGCCTGGTGCTGATGACCACGATCGCGTTCGCGGTCGGCGTGGTGCGGCTGGGCGGGCGCAACTGCCTGGTGCAGGAGTTGCCGGCGATCGAGGGCCTGGCGCGGGTCGATGTGGTGTGCGCCGATAAGACCGGCACGCTCACCGAGAACGGTATGCGGCTGGCGGAGATTCGGCCGGTGAGCGATACCCGATCGACGACACCACCGGCAGACCGCTCGAAGGTGCTGGCCAGGCTCGCCGCCGACGACCCGCGGCCGAATGCCAGCATCCTGGCGATCAGGGAGGCGCTGCCCGACGCGCCGGGCTGGCGGTCCACCGGGATTGCGCCGTTCTCCTCCGCCAAGAAGTGGAGCGGCATGTCCTACGGCGAGCACGGCAACTGGCTCATCGGCGCGCCGGACGTGCTGCTGGACCCGGATTCCGAGATTGCCGCCACTGCACAGGAAATCGGCGCGCAGGGGCTGCGCGTGCTGCTTTTCGCTCGCAGCGACCGGCCGGTGGACGCGCTCGACGCACCCGGCGAGGTCACCCCGGTGGCGCTCGTGGTGCTCGAGCAGAAGGTCCGCCCCGACGCCCGCGAGACCCTGGAATACTTTGCCGGACAGCAGGTATCGGTCAAGGTGATCTCGGGCGACAATGCGGTCTCGGTCGGCGCGGTGGCGACCTCGCTGGGCCTGACCGGCGGTGACCATCCGGTCGATGCGCGCGAACTGCCCACCGCCCAGGCCGATCTGGCGCAGGTGGTGGAGCGACAGACCACCTTCGGCCGGGTGCGACCGGATCAGAAGCGGGCCATGGTCGCGGCGCTGCAGTCGCGCGGGCATACCGTCGCGATGACCGGCGACGGGGTCAACGACGTGCTCGCGCTCAAGGATGCCGATATCGGCGTCGCGATGGGCGCGGGCAGCCCCGCCACCCGTGCGGTGGCGCAGATCGTGCTGCTGGACAACAGATTCTCCACGCTGCCGTATGTGGTGGGGGAGGGGCGGCGGGTGATCGGCAATATCGAGCGCGTGTCGAATCTGTTCCTCACCAAGACCGTCTACTCGGTGCTGCTGGCCGTGCTGGTCGGTGTGGCCGGAATCGGTTCGCAGATCTTCCACTACGATCCGGTGCCGTATCCGTTCCTGCCGCGGCACGTGACGATCGCGGCATGGTTCACCATCGGCATCCCGGCGTTCATCCTGTCCCTGGCGCCCAATAATGAAAGGGCGCGAACGGGTTTCGTGCCGCGGGTGCTGCGGCTGGCGATTCCGTCCGGGGTGGTGATCGGCGCGATGACGTTCGTGGCCTACCTGTTCGCGTACCGGGGCGCGCATCAGGGCCAGACCGAGAAGGTGCAGGCGAGCACGACGGCGCTGATCACGCTGCTGATCGTGGCGGTGTGGGTGCTCGCGATCGTGGCGCGGCCGTGGGTGTGGTGGAAGCTGGTGCTGATCGCCGGATCCGTTGTGGGCTATCTGATCCTGTTCACCCTCCCGTTCACCAGGCACTTCTTTCAGCTCGACCCGTCGAATCCGGCGCTGACCGGAGTCGCGGTGACCTGCGGGCTGATCGGCATCGTGCTGGTCGAATTGGCCTGGTGGCTAATGGGGACGGTGAGCCCGCGGAGCTTGCGGGGTGGGCGGGGTGGGTAAGACACGGGGGACGGTGAGCCCGCGGAGCTTGCGGAGTGGCGAAAGGGGCTGAATTCTAGGGCTTTTCGATACCGGCAGGCATGCGGAGCGGTGGGGAACTGGTCACCTGCTATGGCGCGCCGTAAACCCAGTTGTGTCGCGTGTTGATTTCACACGGGTACCTTCGGCTGTATGGAGGTGCTGCTGCATCAGATCGACGCGTTCGCCGACGCACCGTTCACCGGCAATCCGGCGGCGGTGATGCCGCTGCTGTCGTGGCTGCCGGACGGGCTGCTGCAGCAGCTCGCCGAGGAGAACAATCTCGCCGAAACAGCTTTCTACACTGCGGTTCTGCCGCCCGAGGCCGATAACCCGCCGGACGGCGGCCCGGCCTATCATCTGCGCTGGTTCACCCCGGCCGCGGAGGTCGACATGTGCGGCCACGCGACGTTGGCGTCCGCGGCGCAGCTGCTCGAGGATATCCATCCGGGCGCGGACCGCGTGCACTTCTACACCCGCAGCGGCTGGCTCAGCGTGGACCGCACCGACGACGACGAGCTGGTCCTGGATCTGCCGCTGGTCGAATCCTTGGACGTGATACCGGATCCCGCGTTGGTCGCCGCGCTGGGGGTGCACCCGCTGCGCGCACTGACCGGGCAGGACGAGGTGATCGTCGTGGCCACCGAACGCGAGGTCCGCGAGGCCCGGCCCGCTCTCGGTGCGTTCCCGAGCTTGCCGCGCGGGGTGATCCTCACCGCGCGCGGTGATTCGGTCGATTTCGTCTCCCGGGTCTTCGCCCCCGGCGTCGGCATTCCGGAGGATCCGGTCACCGGTTCGGCGCACGCCCAGCTGACCCCGCTGTGGGCGGCCGAGCTGGGGCGCACCGATCTGCGGGCCCGCCAGCTCTCGCGTCGCGGCGGCGCGCTGCGCTGCATGTTAGACGGCAACCGGGTGCTGCTCGTCGGGCGCTGCCGCCGCTACCTGGACGGAGTGGTGACGCTGCCGGAGTGAGGGTCAGGTCAGCAATGCTGTTGCGGTGACCGCGTGCAGGTTTCGCTGGCGCAAGCCGTCCAGAATTTCCGGGAGCGCCGTGATCGTGCCCTGGTGGCCGAAGTGCAGGCTGATGATCGACCCGGGCTGCACCTGGGTCAGCACCGTGGAGCGCACGGCGGACGGGCCGGGATCGGTGTAGTCCAGGGAGTCCAGATCGTAGGACAGCACATGCGCATACCCGGCCTGCCGGGCAAGGTCGATCAACTCCGGTGTGGCGTATTGGGTCTGCGACGGCCGGAACCAGCTGCCGACCCCGCCGGTGAGCTGCCGGATGCGCTCGGCGCACCGGGTGATCTCGGCGGTGGCCTCCGCCGCGGACATGGACGAGATATCGAGATGGTTCTGGGTGTGATTGCCCAGATCGTGCCCGCCGTCCAGGACGCGCCGCGCCATCTGCGGATATTCATCGAGCCAGCTGCCCACCGCGAGCACGGTCACCCGGGCCCCAGCCCGCTCGGCCTCCCCGAGCACCGCCTCGGCGACGGCGGGACTGCCCTGCCCATGAAAGGTCAGCGCCACCGCCGGACGATCCCGCGGTCCGTGCTCGATTTGATTGGGTAGCGGCGGGGGTGGGGGCGGAGTAGCGGTGGTGGGCGCCGCCACCGGTGCTGCAGACTTCGGTACTGCCGCTGCCGGATGGTCGTCACCACACCCCGCGGCTAGGGCTCCAGCGGCGGCGGTCTGTGCGGCAACCCGCAACATACTGCGACGGTCGAGGGGCATCCCGGCACTGTAACCACCGCCGCCGCATTGCCGTGCCCATTTCCCGTAGTGTCGCGTTCCCACCGCGAGTGTCGCCGCGGCACTGGTCGGAGGGCCGCAGGGCCCCCGCACGTCAGTCCTCCGGACCCAGGGCGGGCAGGGTGACGACCTGGCCGGCGTAGGCCAGGCCGGCGCCGAAGCCCAGGAGCAGGGCGGTGTCGCCGGGCTTGGCGGCGCCCGAGCGCAGGAGTTGTTCCATGGCCATCGGGATGGAGGCGGCGCTGGTGTTGCCGGTTTCGACGATGTCGCGGGCGACCGCGACGGATTCGGGGATGCTCAGCGCCTTGACCAGGGCGTCGGTGATGCGGCTGTTGGCCTGGTGCGGGACGAAGGCGTTCAGGTCCTCGACGGTGACCCCGGCCTGGTTCAGCGCGTCGCGGCAGGCCTTCTCCAAAAAGGTGACGGCCCAGCGGAATACGGCGGTGCCGTGCATCCGGATGTAGGGGCGCTCGGAGGTGCCCCCGCTCGCCTCGGCTGCGGCCACCTCGGCGAAATATTGCTGAAAGTCCTTGTCCTGCTTGATCGCCGCGGTCTGGCTGCCGTCCGAGCCCCACGCGACCGGGCCGATGCCCTCGGTCTCCGACGCGCCGACGACGACCGCGCCGGCGCCGTCGGCAAAAATAAACGCACACGTGCGGTCGGCCGGATCGAGCAGATCCGACAGGCGTTCCACCCCGATCACCAGCACATGCCGGGCCTGGCCCGCGCGAACCAGATTCGCCGCATTGGCCAGGGCGTAACAAAATCCGGCGCAGCCGGCGGAGATATCGAAGGCGGCGGTGTCGTGCATGCCGAGTTCGGTGGCCACCACCGCACCGGCGGAGGGGCCCAGGACCATCTGGGAGGAGGTGGCGAGCACGACCGCATCGACCTGTTCGGCGGTCAGATTCGCCGCCGCCAGCGCGCGGCGCGCGGCGATGGTGCTCATGGAGACGATGGTCTCCTCGGGCCCGGCCCAGCGGCGTGCGGCGATGCCGGAACGTGAGCGGATCCACTCGTCGGAAGAATCGATCTGGTCGACGATTTCGGCGTTGGGGACGACCCGCCGGGGCCGATACACGCCGATCCCGAGGGTTGCGGCATGGGCGACGGGGGCGGCGGTGGCGATGTGCGCGGGCATGCGGGTCCTTCTGTTCGCGTGAACCAATCGGTTCACAGGATTAAGGTCTAACATGAACCGATCGGTTCAAGCAAGGTCGAATCGGTTACGGGTAGGGCATGAGTGAGGAGTACCCATGGCAGCGGGACCGCGCGCACGGTTGATCGCCAGCACCATCACCACGGTGCAGGAGCACGGTGTGCACGCGGCAGGCCTGAGCGAACTGCTCAAACGCAGCAATTCCTCGCGCAATTCGCTGTATCAGCACTTCCCTTCCGGGAAGGGGGAATTGGTCGAGACCGCCGCGAAAATCGTTTCCCGGGTTGTGTACTCACATATCGCCAGGATGGCCGACGCCATGGCGAGTACGTCGTCGGCCGATCACTGGCTCGACGAGTTCCTGGCCTTCTGGCGCGCGCCGCTCGAATCCAGTGACTACCGCGAGGGTTCGTTCATGATGGCCGCCGCACTGGACGAGATGAATCCGGCCCTGCAGTCGAGTGCCGGGCAGGCCTTCGCCGAATGGACCGCGCGCCTGGCCGACGGGATGGTCGCCGCCGGGCTGGATCAGGCGACCGCCTGCTCGGTCGCGGGCCTGCTGCTCTCGGTGGTCGAGGGCGCGATCGTGCAGAGCCGCGCGCTGAAATCCCTGCACCCCTTCGACGACGCCCGCAACCAACTGTCAATCCTGCTACGCCACCACCTGCGCTGGGTGTGAAAATCTGCGTTGCCGTAGCGATCGGCGTGGGCGTCGTCCGCGGCGCCCGAGACCCGGTGCGGCCCGGGCCGGCGTCGCAGCACAGCACAGGAGCTGTTCACCGGGCACGGCGCACGCAGCGTATTCCAGTTCATCGAGGCGGCGGAGTAGCAAGTCCGAATGTCAGGGTGATTTCCGGGTGGTCTCAGGGTGGCGCGCGGCACCGGACCTTGCGACAGTGGAGTTCTGGGGAGAACCAGAGGAGAGGAGCTGGGTTCGGTGTCCATTCAGTTCAATCACACCATCGTCGTCAGCCACGACAGCCACAAGTCCGCCGAGTTCTGGGCGGATATCCTGGGCCTGGAGGTCGGGCCGAAAGTCAGCCACTTCATTCCGGTCACGGTCGCCAACGGGGTCACCTTCGATTTCGACGACGCCCCACCGGATATCACCGAGATCCAGCGGGCGCACTACGCATTCCTGGTGTCCGAGGTGGATTTCGACGCGGGCTTCGCGAAGATCCGGGAACGGAATCTGACCTATTGGGCGGATCCGTTCCAGCGGCACGAGGGCGAGATCAACCACAACGACGGGGGCCGGGGCGTGTACTTCCTCGACCCCAGCGGCCACGCCCTGGAAATGCTGACCGTCCCGTACGGCGGCCGGCCCGCGTGACCTCGGGCCGCACCACCCCTCATCGGTGGTGCGGCCCAAAGGCATTCAGCTCGCGGCGGCCGCCAGCCCGAGCACGCCCGGCACGATCAGCGACAGCGATACTGCCAGCAGAAAGAGCCTGCGGAACAGCGTGTTCTGCTGGTCCTGCGCGCTGTTGGCGATGATCAGCGTGCCCGCAACGTGCACCGGGTTCATCACGGTCAGCGCGGCGGGGACGCATACCGCGCACACGATCCAGAACAGCTGCCCGGAGCCGTGGAAGGCGGCGAATACCAGCGGCATCATCAGGTTCAGCACGCCGAGGGTGGAGCTTTCGATATTGCACAGCAGCGCCGTCATGTAGGCGACGACGAGGATCAGCGCGACGCCGGCGCCCAGATGGTGCAGCAGGCTCTCGATCGACTTCATCGTGCCGATGTCCTGCATGAGCCCGAGGTAGGTCAGCAGACCGGCCAGCAGCAGGATGCTGGGCCACGGCACCCGGCCCAGGATCGCGCGCTCCGGCGGCCGGAATGCGATCTGCAGCAACGCAACCAGCGCCATCGCGGTCAGGCCGACATCCCATTTCGCGAACACCACCAGCACCAGGAACACCGGCAGCGCCAGCCCGGAGCACCAGAGGTACGCCCTCGAGGCCGGTGTCTGACCGGTCGTGGCCTTGTCGTCCGTGGCCTTGTCGTCCGTGGTGACCGCGGGAGCCGGGATCACCACGGCCCCGCCGCGCCGCTGCCGGATCGCCTCGATCACCTGCAGTGCGAGCACCACCAGGGCCGCCACGAGCATCGATACCGCCCACAGGCCCCACGTGGAGTAGTGCACGTGCAGCTTCTTCGCCGCGGCCAGCACGCTGGCGCCGGTCGGGTTCAGCGGGGACAGGCCCGCGGAATTCGCGCCGATCACCACCGCCAGCTCACTCAGATAGAAGGCGCTGCGGTACCGCACCCCGAAGTAGGCGACCATCGGCACCAGGAAGGCGATCGGTGCGGTGGAGAAGGCACCGGCCGAGGACAGCGCGGCCGCGAGGACGAACCCCACCCACGGGATCAGCAGTTGCCGGTCGCCCACCGTCGCGTAGACCTTCTCGACCACTGCGGTCAGCGCGCCGCTCCGCTCCACATGGGCGAACAGCAGCGATACGCCCGCGATCAGCACGACCAGGTCGCCGGGGAACGAGGTGTACAGCTTGGTGGCGGTGACATGGGACAGCACAAGGATCGGCAGCGCGGCCGCCAGGGCGAGCACGCCGATGTTCATGCGCCGCCAGACGGCCACCACCAGCACGACCACCAGCAGGGCGATGGATAGCCCCTGGGTCATAGTCACGGAAATAAACTCCTGAAACTCCGGTGCCGCACGTCGGTGTGCGACCGAGATGACAGTAGGTGGTTCGGATCACATTGCGCATGGTTGTGCGCACAACACGCGCAACCTGCAATTCCCGCGTTCTGCGCATTCTGCTCACGATCGGAAGAGTCCGGCCCATTCGTGCACTTTCGCCGCCTGGGGCACAGAAAATGGCGGTCCGATGTCGACAGTGCACGAAAAAAAGCCGGATACTCCATGTCGTTCTATGGGTGGCTACCGAGAGGCGAATGGACAGTTCGTCGCCTCGGTGTTGTGCTCGTTCTGCTCATCTGTGGTAGAACGGTCGGCGATGTACGTGTTCGGCCGCGGTGTGCGGTTGCGGACACAGATCGTGTTACTGCAGGTTGTGCTCGTTGCGCTGACGCTGGGTATCGCGTTCGGCGTGTTCGCGTATGTGAGTGAGCAGCGGGTGTCCGGTGAGTACGGGCAGCGAGCGCTGGCGATCGCGCGTACCCTCGCGGCGGATCCCGAGGTGCGCTCGGAGGTTTCTCGCTACTCATCGGCTACTCGATCGCCGGGCGCGGAATCGGATCGGGCGCTGGCCGCAGCGCCGCTCGAGCGCATCGCTGCCGACACGTGGGCGCACACCGGCGCGCTGTATGTCGTCGTCACCGACGACACCGGAATTCGCCTGGCGCATCCGCAGCTCGGTCGCCTGGGGGAGATGGTCAGCACCGATCCCTCCGCCGCGCTGCACGGCTCGGAGGTGGTAGTTCAGCAGCGGGGCACCCTCGGGGAATCGGTGCGCGCGAAAGTGCCTGTGCGGCAACCGGACAGCGATCAGGTCGTCGGGGAGGTGAGCGTGGGCATCTCGACCGCGGCGGTGCACGAGCAGCTGCTGCGGGATCTGCGGCGGGCCGGTGTGCTGGCCGGGTTCGCGCTGCTCGCGGGCGTACTGGGCTCGATGCTGCTGGCGCGGCGCTGGCACGGGCTGACCCTGGGCCTGCAGCCGCCGGAGCTGGCCGAGTTGGTGCGCGAGCAGGCCGCGGTGCTGCACGGTATCGGCGAAGGCGTGGTCGCCGTCGACACCCGATGGCGTACAACGGTTGTCAATGACGAGGCGCGCCGGTTGCTCGGCATCGACGGCACGGCCGGGACGGGTGTGGACGAGCTCGGCCTGACGCCGCGGATCGCCGAGGTGTTCCGCGCCGCGCAGGCCCGGCCGGTCCCGGCCGCGGTGGGGGACCGCCTGCTGGTAGTCACCGCACGCACGGTGAGCCGGGAGGGGCGCGAGCTGGGCGCGGTGCTGAGCGTGCGCGACCGCACCGACGTCGAATCGCTGACCCGCCAACTCGATGCGGTGCAGTCGATGAGTACCGTGCTGCGGGCCCAGCGCCACGAATTCGCCAACCGCCTGCACCTGCTGAGCGGCCTGCTGCACGGCGGCCGCGCCCACGAGGCGTCGCAGTACATCGACGAGCTGCTCGGCTCCGGCCCGCTCGGCGCGGCCCTGCCCGGCATGGACGCCCTGCGCGACCCGTACCTGCAGGCATTCCTGGCCGCCAAGGCCGCGCACGCCCGCGAGAGCGGCGTGGAGCTGCGCCTCGGCCCCAACACCTGGGTGGACGCGAATCTCGTTGCGCCCGTGGATGTGACGACGGTACTGGGCAACCTGCTGGACAATGCGATCGAGGCGGCGCGGGTGGGCGCGCCGCTCGCATCGCGAGTGGTGGAGGTCGAGCTCGTACAGGAGGGGTCGACGTTGCACATCGCGGTCGCCGACAGCGGTGCGGGTGTGCCGGACGATCTACTGGAATCGATATTTGCCGAAGGGGTTTCGACCCGGGCGGACAACGGTGCGCCCGGCGGGCGCGGGGTGGGGCTGGCGCTGTCGCGGCAGGTGGCGCGGGTGCTCGGCGGAGATGTGGTGCTGGCGAGTCCCGGCGGCGGCGACATGCCGTTATCCGGTGCGGAATTCATTGCCCGGTTACCCGGGGTGCTGGTGGAAGGAACGACATGATCCCCTCCGAGCTGAGTGTGCTCGTGGTCGACGACGATTTCCGGGTGGCGAACCTGCACGCCGGAATCGTCTCGGCACTACCGGGTTTCACCGTCGGAGCCACGGTGCACACCCTGGACGCGGCGCGATCCGTGCTCGCCGGCGACCGGGGCGGTGGGGCGGGGGTATGCAAAGACACTGCTTTCGATCTGGCGCTGATCGATGTGTACCTGCCCGATGGTTCCGGTATCGATCTGGTGCGCGAGATCCGGTGCGACGCCATGATGCTCACGGCCGCGACCGAGGCCGCGACGGTCCGCGCGGCGCTGTCCGCCGGCGCGCTCGCCTACCTGGTCAAGCCGTTCGATCACGCCGCCCTGGCCGCGAGGCTGGCCGGATACGCCCGCTACCGCCGCCTCCTGTCCGCGCCCGTGGTCACGCCCCGGGACATCGACTCGGCGCTCGAGGCGTTGCGTCCCACGGGTACCTCCGGGCCCGCGCAGGTATCGGCCTCGCCGACGAAAGACCTTGTGCTACAGGCTGCCCTGGATTCTCCGACCGCCCTGTCGGCCGCGGAGGTCTCCGCGGCCACCGGCGTCTCCCGGGCCACCGCCCAGCGCTACCTGGCCAACCTGGTCGCGGTGGGTGCCCTGCGGATGCAACTGCGGTACGGCAGCACGGGCCGTCCGGAGCAGGAGTACGCCGCCGTCGCCCGCACGGACCCCCGCAGTTAGCCGCCTGATTCGCTATGGCGAGACGGCGACCCCGAGGCTCAGTGCGGCAAGAAACTTCGGGCCGGGCGACTGGTAGAAGGTGTCCAGGTCGCTGATTTCGAAGCCGGAGCGTTCGATGAGCCCGCGGATATCTCGGTTGAGGTGGCAGCCACCCCGAGATCACCCTGAATTCCGGCCACCGGCGTGCGAGCCGTGAGGTCGCTGTTCGGTAGCGTGAGGGCGTGGAGATTGCGATCGACGACCTGACCAGCCCGGATGTGATCGAACTGCTGCAGGGCCACCTCACCGAGATGCGGGGTGTGACCCCGCAGGAGGAGAGCGTGCACGCCCTGGACGTCGCCGGGCTGCGCCGGCCGGAGATCACGGTCTGGTCCGTGCGAGACGACGGCGCACTCGCCGGCTGCGGCGCGGTCAAGCGGCTCGACGCCACGCACGGCGAGATCAAATCGATGCGAACCGCTGACACCCACCGCCGCCGCGGCGTGGCCGCGCACCTGCTGGCGCATATCGAGGCGGCCTCGGCGCGCATGGGCCTTACTCGCTTGAGCCTGGAGACCGGTGCCGAAGACTTCTTCGAACCCGCCCGCCGCCTGTACCTGGCCCACGAATTCGCCTACTGCGACCCCTTCGCCGATTACAGCTCCGACCCGCTCAGCGTCTTCATGACCAAGAAGATCGCCTGACGACCCAATACTTCCCGTCTCCGCTCGCACACCGTGTGGTCTGACGTGTTGCCTCCGGCCGGTCGTGTCAGGGTACGCAACGATCGCATAACTCGGCGTGGCCGCGGGGTGGTACACCCGTACCGTGGATATGTGAGCAACGACGCTTTCGCTTCCGGTCCGGCGACCCTACCCGCCGGTGTGGGCGGGCATGCCGCCGCCGAGTTCTCGCCGCTGGTGCGGGCTTTCGCCCGATGGGTCGGTGACCGGCCCGGGGCCGGGGGAGGGCTGGCGGTGTTCCGGCACGGTGAGCCCCTAGTCGATATCTGGACCGGGCAGGCGGTGGGAGCGCCCGCGAGCACCCCGTGGACTCGCGATACCGGTGCCGTGGTCTTCTCGGCGACCAAGGGCGTTGCGTCCGCGGTCATCCACCGGCTCGCCGATCGGGGACTGATCGATTACGACGCGCCCGTCGCCGCGTACTGGCCGGACTTCGGCGTCGCCGGTAAGGGCCGGATTACGGTGCGGCAGTTGCTGACCCATCGGGCCGGGCTGTCCGCGCTGCCGACGATCGCGGCCGGTGTGGACGACGTGCTGGATCATGAGCTGATGGAGCAGCGCCTGGCCGCCGCGACACCCGATCGGCTGCTGGGTGTTCCGGCCTACCATGCGCTCACTTTCGGCTGGCTGCTGGCGGGGCTGGCGCGCGCGATCACGGGCGCGAGCATGGCCGAACTGTTCCGCACCGAGGTGGCCGAGCCGCTGGGGATCGACGGCATCCACCTGGGCCGTCCGCCGGTCGGCTCGCCGACAAGCGTTGCAGCGCTGAGTGGTTCGCGCCTGTCGATGGTTCGGGCTCCGGTCGGTGCGATGTTCCTCGGCCACGCCTACGGCATTCCGGGCGCGGTCGGCGCCGCGACGCGCGCGCTGTTCCTGCCCGGCGTGGAGACCATTCTCGAGGGCGACGATCCGCCCATCCTGGACACCGAACTGGGCGCGGGCAACGGCGTCTGCACCGCACCCGCGCTGGCCACCCTGTACGGCGCGCTGGCCTGTGGCGGAATGTCGTCCGGCGGCCGCTATCTGTCGGCGGGCACGGTCGCCGCGCTGGGCCGGGTGCAGACCTACCGCCTCGACCACACCCTGTTCTACCTGCCGATGATGTGGCACCTGGGCTACCACTCGATGCCGACCGCGGTCTCGCGCACCGGATTCGGCCACATCGGCCTGGGCGGCTCGTTCGGCTGGGCCGACCCGAACTCGGGCCTGTCCGTCGGCTTCGTGCACAACCGCCTGGACATGGCCACCTTCGCCTGGGACCAGATCGCCTCCACCTGGATGCTGCCCCTGGTCGTGCGCGGCGCCCGCGCCGCCACCCGCCGCACGGCGACAGTCCCCGCCCAGCGTGCGGCCTGAGACGCCGGACCTGCTTGTGGCCGGGATCCGGCCACAGGCACACAATGCCCGATGCGGCCCATCCGAAATGACGGGTGCGGATCGCCCTCAGGTCAGGTAGCGGTAGGCGGGGGAGCCGGGGTCCAGGCGCTCGTACTGCAGGGGGGAGGCCTGCATGCGCTCGAGTAGCGGTTCCAGGTCGGCGGGGTTGCCGAGTTCGATACCGACGAGGGCGGCGCCGGTCTCGCGGTTGTTGCGCTTGACGTATTCGAACAGGGCGACGTCGTCGTCGGGGCCCAGGACCTCGTCCAGGAACCGGCGCAGCGCACCGGGCTCCTGCGGGAAGTCCACCAGGAAATAGTGTTTCAGGCCCTGATGCACCAGCGACCGCTCGATGATCTCGCCGTACCGCGAGACATCGTTGTTGCCACCGGAGATCAGGCACACCACCGTCGAGCCCGGCTCCACCGTGACCTCGGCCAGCGCTGCCACCGCCAGCGCGCCCGCCGGCTCGGCGATGATGCCCTCGTTCTGATACAGCGCGAGCATCGCGGTACAGATCGCACCCTCGTCCACCAGCATCATGCGGAAAGAACCCGCGCCGCTGGGGGATTCGGTGGAGGTCAGCAGCGGCAGCGAGGCGTGCGAGATGGCCCGGCCACCGAAGCCCGCGACCGCGGCATAGGGCAGATCCCCGATCCGGCGCACCGCCGCACCGTCGACGAACGGGTCGATCTCAGGGAGCGTCACCGGCCCGCCCGCCACCAGCGCCGCGGTCATCGACGCCGCGCCCGCCGGTTCCACCGCGAGAATGCCGGTGCCGGGCGAACGTTCGCGTAGATAGGTGCCGATGCCGGCGACGCAGCCGCCGCCGCCCACCGGCACGATCACCAGATCCGGTGTGCGCCCGAGCTGTTCGAGGATCTCCGCGGCGATGGTGCCCTGCCCGGCCGCGGTGCGCGGATCGTCGAACGGCGGCACCATCGTCGCGCCGGTGCGGGCCACATCCGCCGCGGCGGCCTCCGCGGCCGCATCGAAGGTGTCACCGACCGCGAGCAATTCCACGAAATCCTCGCCGTGCGTTCGGATCCGGTCGCGCTTCTGCTTGGGCGTCGTGGTCGGCACATAGATCCGGCCGCGAATACCCATGGCCCGGCACGCGAAGGCCACGCCCTGGGCGTGGTTTCCGGCGCTGGCCGTGACCACTCCGGCGGCCCGCTCGGCGGCGGTGAGCTGCATGATCAGGTTGTACGCCCCGCGCAGCTTGTACGAGCGCACGGCCGTGAGATCCTCGCGCTTGACATACACCTCCGCGCCGGACAATGCCGAGAGCCGCTCGATCCGCTGCAGCGGAGTGGGCTCGATAATCTCCGAAATTCGCTTGGCGGCAGCATCGATCTCGTCCGCGCTCAGCACGGGCAGGGGACCGGATATTTTCTCTGCGACATCAAGCGGATTGGACACCCGAACATGTTAGCCGGGTTGCATACGTGCATCTCGGGCCGCCCGCCTGTGCCTCGCGGGAACGGCGGACACCCGGCATCGAGGCGGGGAGCGGCACGCGGTACCGAATGGCGTGCGTCTTCCGGCGGTGCTGTGCCGGTCGCGGGGAGCGCCGCACCCGGCTCGCCGAGGCGGGCCGGGCACGGGCGATGCTGAATTACTGCGCGGTCAGGACGAAGACCGGGATCTGCCGGTCGGTCTTGGTCTGGTATTCCGCGTAATCGGGCCACGTCGCCACGGCCCGCTCCCACCACTGCGCCTTCTCCTCGCCGAATACCTCGCGCGCGGTGTAGTCCTTGACGACGGCGCCGTCGCGCAGTTCGACGTGCGGGTCGGCGACGATGTTGTGATACCAGACGGGGTGCTTGGGTGCGCCGCCGAGGGAGGCGACGACCGCGTACTCACCGTCGTGTTCGACCCGCATCAGCGGGGTCTTCCGGAGTTTTCCGGATTTCGCGCCGCGCGTGGTCAGCAGGATGATCGGCCTGCCCTTGAGGATGTTGCCCTCGGCGCCGTTGGATGCCTCGTACTTCTCGGCCTGTTCGCGTGCCCAGTCCGACGGGCTGGGTTCATATTCTCCGGTCAATGGCATGCACCGAACAATACTCAGCGTGTGGCCGGTTATCCCCGGGCCAAATGTTCGTTGGACCGAACTTCATCGTCCGTGTACCCTGACAAGATGGCTGTGCTGCACCGTCCGTCCGATATCTCCGGGCCGCGGACTGTCGACATCGCCGGCACGCGATGGCCGGTGCACAAGCTCGAGGCGCTCGCCTTGGGCCTGCTGACCTGCGTGATTCTCCTCCTGGTCACCGACTCGCCGCAGGTCGCCGTGCTGGCCGCCGCCGCGGTGGCCGCGCTGCGGTGGATCGCGGCCCCGATTGTGCGTCGGCTGGGATTGCCCCCGCTGCGTCGGTAGGCCTAGGCCTCCGGAGCGCATTTTCGTTATCTGCCGGTTCGGATACGAACCGCGACCGCCGCGCTTGCCCGATTCGACGGAATCGTCCGCGTCCGGTGTTGCTGTCGGTACGCTCGGTGATGTTCGCAGTGTCGTAGCGGCCCAATTCTCCGAGGCGGGATTATGTCCGAGACCGTGCGCTTTGCCTCCTTTCATCAGTCACGAGTCGATGCCGCACATCTCGATCAGATCGTCTGGCTGCTGGATATGCAGGCGCAATTGCCGAGCGTGCGGCGGTTGCGCGAGCGCATGCGCGCCGCGCTGGCGATCCGGCCCGGGGAGCGGGTGCTCGATGTCGGCAGCGGCACGGGGTCGGAGGCGGTAGAGCTCGCCGCACAGGCATCGCCCGGCGGTGAGGTGATCGGACTGGATCCCAATCCCGGCATGGTCGGGCTGGCGCGCGAGCGAACCGGGGGCGCCGCCGACGCCGCGGTCCGCTTCGTCGCGGGCTCGGTGTACGGACTGCCGTTTCCGGACGCCGGCTTCGATGCGGTGCGTTGCGAACGGGTCTACCAGCATCTCGACGATCCGGCGGCCGCGACCGCGGAGATCGTGCGGGTACTGCGCCCGGGCGGCCGGGTACTGCTGGCCGACAGCGACTGGTACACCGCGATCACCCATCCCGGCGATCCGGCGGTGGTGCAGGCGATGCGGGAATTCCTGCTGATCGATACCCCGAATCCGGCATCGGGACGGCATCTGCGCGGCCTGCTGGCCGCGGCCGGGTGCACCATCGACGATATCGACTCGCAGGCGGTGATCTGGGATCCGCGGAAGTTTCGGGCGATGTACCACGAGTTGAGCCGGCGCGCCGTGGATGACCGGGCGATCACCGCGGAGCAGCACGAGCGTTTCCTGGCCGACCTCGAGGCCGGGATCGCCGCCGACGACTTCCACCTCTCGGTGACGATGTTCGCCGTGCTCGCGCACAAGGGGTAGCCGGGGTCGGCGCCGCCGATGTTTGCGCCGGGATGCATTGGCGGGTAGCGGTTTTCGCGACAGAATCGACAGCGGTTCCCGGTGTCGCAGGGGATCATGTTAACGTTAACATTCGTGGGAGTGCCGCCCGCGGCGGCCTCGCGATATCGCTTGAGACACACGATGATTCGCCTCGATTCTCCGGGGCCGGCGGGGGTGGCCGGTGTGGGCGCTAACCTGGATCATGGATCGACGCCGGTGACCCGGCACGGAAGGTTGTGATGTGAGGGACCGGAACGGGCAGCCCCCGGGCAAGACGGACCGTCCGGCGGTGATGACCGACGTGGCCAAGCTGGCCGGTGTGTCACATCAGACCGTGTCGCGAGTATTGAACGGCAGCCCGCAGGTGCGCCCCGAGACGCGCGAGCGGGTGCTGGCCGCCGTGGCCGAACTGGGCTATCGGCCCAATGCAATGGCCCGCGGCCTGGTGAGCCGGCGCTCCAAGGTGCTGGGCGTGGTCACCTTCGACACCGTGCTGTACGGTCCGGCCTCGATGTTGCTGGGCATCGAAAGAGCCGCGCGCGCAGCGGGTTACGGCGTCGGTATCGCCACCCTCGAGCGGGTCGACCGGCTCGGTGTGCTCGATGCGGTCAATATGCTGGCCGATCAGGGCGTGGACGGGGTGATCATCATCGCGCCGCAGCTGGCCGCCGCGGCCGCGCTGCACAACCTGCCCGCCCAGCTGGTCGCGGTCGCGGTGGAGGCCGGTCAGGACGCGGGGCTGCCGTCGGCGTCCGTCGACCAGTTCGAGGGCACCCGGCTGGCCGTGCAGCATCTGCTGGATCTGGGCCATCGCACGGTGTGGCACGTGTCGGGGGAGCGCGATTCGATCGAGGCGCGCGATCGCATCGACGGCTGGCGTCGCACCCTGGAGAGCGTGGGCGCGCCGATTCCGCCGACCGTCGGCGGCGATTGGAGTGCCCGCTCGGGCTACCGAGCCGGGCTCATGCTGGCCGCTCAGCCCGGGGTGAGCGCGGTCTTCGCCGCCAACGACCAGATGGCGCTCGGCCTGCTGCGCGCCTTCGCCGAGCGCGGCATCCGGGTCCCGCAGGACATCTCGGTGGTCGGTTTCGACGACATTCCCGAGGCCGCCTACCTGACTCCGCCGCTGACCACCCTCCGGCAGGACTTCGACGAGGTCGGCCGCCGCAGCATGCAGCTGCTGCTCGAGCTCTTGGAGACCGAGGGGCCGGTCCCGGACCCCGCGCCGGTGGTGCCGACGTTGGTCGTGCGCGAGAGCTCCGGGCCGCCTGCAGGCTAGGTCCGGCCCGGAATACCCGGTATCCCGACAATCCGCCCGCGTGTGTCCATCAGGACAAATAGCCGTCTGCTACTACATTCGAGCTCATGTCATTCGCTGGATGGACGGTGTGCTCGGCCGCCGCGACGGTCGTACTGGCCGCGGTGCCGCTCGCGCGTGCGGAGGTCGTGACGATGGCGCCGCATGAGAGGTCCTTCACCTCGCCGATCGGGGTCTTCACGGTCGGCAACCGGGGCGAGTCGGTCAATCGGATCGCGCCGCTGAACGCCGTGGGCACCACCCGGGAGGCGATGCTGAGCAATACCGCCTACGCCCGGATCGGCGGCGCCGCGACCGGCACGCTGACCGTGGGATACCACGTCGGCTGCTCGGTGAACTTCCAGAACGGCGTCCTGGGTGTGACGCCCAACTTCTACCTCAACGACGTCGTCCCCGACCAGAACGGCGTGCTTCCCCGGCCACAGGACTACATCGCGCCCCTGGTCACCGCCACCCTGCAACCGGGCCAGCTCGCGGAGGTGAAGGTCGGGGACAAGGCGGTGAATCCGGGGCCGGAGGCACAGGTCATCACCCGCGACTTCCATCTCGTGGTGAACGGCTGCACGGGCCCGTTATCGATCCGCCAATACACCACGCTGCAGCTGAAATCGCCCCTGGTCGATGACAGCGGCGCCGTCTTCGGCGACCCCACCTGGCTATAAGAAGTACTAGACAGCCAGGCAGCCCGGGCCCAGCAGCGCCTTCAAATCGCCCATCAGCGCCGAGGACGGCGACACCCGCAGGTTGTCGGCGACCTTGAGCAGGGTGGTCCGCTCGCGGGAGCCCACGTGCCGAATGTGCACATCGGCGGTGCCGGGGTGGCTGGTCAGTACCCGCTTGAGGGCGTTGACCTTGTCGGGGGTGCACAGGCGAGTCGGAATGATCACCGCGAGCGGCTTTTCCACGCCGATCGCGGACAGATCCGGCACCACCAGATCGTTGGCGATCAGCGAGATGCGGTCGTCGCGGATCGATACGCGCGCCTTCACCAGCACGACCGCATCCTCGACCACGTCCATCCCGTATACCGAATACGACTGCGGGAAGAACAGCACCTCGATCCCGCCGGTGAGATCTTCCAGCTGCGCCGAGGCCCACGGCAGGCCGTTCTTGTTGATGCGGCGGTTCACCGAGGCGAGGATGCCGCCGATGGTGACCTGGGCGCCGTCCTTGACATCGCCCTCCAGAATCGTCGGGATCGGCGTATCCGCCTGTGCGGCAAGCACGTGTTCGACGCCGTTGAGCGGATGCCCGGACACGTACAGGCCCAGCATCTCGCGCTCGAGCGCCAGCTTGTGCTTGGTCTCCCACTCCTCCTCGGGGACCTTCACATCGAAGACGCCCGCGATCGAGTCATCCCCGTCGTCCAGGCCGCCGAACAGGTCGAACTGGCCGATTGCCTCGGCCTTCTTGGTCGACATCACCGCGTCGATGGCGTCGGAGTGCACCAGCAGCAGCCCCTTGCGGGGATGGCCGAGCGAGTCGAATGCGCCTGCCTTGATGAGCGATTCGGTGACCTTCTTGGTGCAGGCCACGGTGTCGATCTTGTTCAGGTAGTCCGAGAAATCGGTGAACTTCGACTTCTCCTTGCGTGCGGTGATGATCGAGGACACCACGTTCGCGCCGACGTTGCGCACCGCGCCCAACCCGTAGCGGATGTCCGTGCCGACCGAGGCGAAGTTCTGCTCGGACTCGTTGACGTCCGGCGGCAGCACGGTGACGCCGAGCCGCCGGCAATCGGACAGATAGATCGCGGCCTTGTCCTTGTCGTCACCGACGGAGGTGAGCAGGGCCGCCAGGTATTCGGCCGGATAGTTGGCCTTGAAGTAGGCGGTCCAGTAGGAGACCAGGCCGTAGGCCGCGGCGTGCGATTTGTTGAACGCGTATCCGGCGAACGGAAGGATGGTGTCCCACAGCGCCTTGATCGATGCCTTTGAGTAGCCGTTGGCCTGCATGCCGGCCTCGAAGCCCTCGAACTCCGCGGCCAGCACCTCGGCCTTCTTCTTACCCATCGCGCGGCGCAGAATATCCGCTCGGCCCAGCGAGTACCCGGCCACCTTCTGTGCGACGTGCATGATCTGCTCTTGGTAGACGATCAGGCCGAAGGTCTCGCCGAGGATCTCCTTCAGCGGCTCCTCGAGCTCCGGATGGATCGGCTTGACCTCTTGGCGCTGATTCTTGCGGTCGGCGTAATCGTTGTGCGCGTTCATGCCCATCGGGCCGGGGCGGTACAGCGCGCCGACCGCGACGATGTCCTCGAATGTGGTCGGCTGCATGCGCCGCAGCAGATCCCGCATCGGGCCACCGTCGAGCTGGAACACACCGAGCGTATCGCCGCGCTGCAGCATTTCGTAGGTTGCCTGATCGTCCAACGGCAATGCATCCAAGTCGATCTCGACGCCCCGGTTCAACTTCGCATTGTCGATCGCGTCGCCGAGCACCGTCAGGTTGCGCAGGCCCAGGAAGTCCATCTTCAGCAGGCCGATGGCCTCGCACGAGGGATAGTCCCAGCCGGTGATGATGGCGCCGTCCTGGGCACGCTTCCACACCGGGATCGCATCGGTGAGCGGATCGCAGGACATGATCACCGCGCAGGCGTGCACGCCGGAGTTGCGGATCAGGCCCTCGAGGCCCTTGGCGGTGTCGTAGATCTTCGAGATATCGGGATTGGACTCGATGAGCGCGCGGACCTCCGCGGCCTCCTTGTACCGCTCGTGCTCGGGATCGGTGATGCCCGCGACCGAGATGTCCTTGGCCATGACCGGCGGCGGCAGCGCCTTGGTGATCTGGTCGGCGATTGCGAAACCGGGCTGACCGTGCAGCACGCGCGCCGAATCCTTCAGCGCGGCCTTGGTTTTGATGGTGCCGAAGGTGATGACCTGTGCCACCCTGTCGACGCCGTACTTCTCCGAGGCGTAGCGCACCATCTCGCCGCGGCGGCGATCGTCGAAGTCGATATCGATATCGGGCATCGACACGCGCTCGGGGTTGAGGAACCGCTCGAACAGCAGGCCGTGCGGCAGCGGGTCGATATTGGTGATGCCCAGCGCGTAGGCCACCAGCGACCCGGCCGCCGATCCGCGGCCCGGGCCGACCCGGATGCCGACCTCGCGGGCGTGGTTGATGAGGTCGCCGACCACGAGGAAGTAGGCCGGGAAACCCATCTCCAGGATGACGCCGATCTCGTACTCGACCTGATCGACGTATTTCTGCGGCGGACCGTCCGGGAAGCGCCGCAGCAGCCCGCGCCGCACCTCCTCGCGCAGCCAGCTGGCCTGGTCATGCCCCTGCGGCACCGGGAAGATGGGCATCCGGTCGCGGTGGGCCCAGACCTCCTCGTAGGACTGCACCCGCTCGCCGATCAGCACCGTGTTATCGCAGGCGCCGGGCACCTCGGCGTCCCAGATCGCGCGCATCTCCGCGGCGGATTTGAGGTAATAGCCGCTGCCGTCGAACTTGAAGCGGGTCGGGTCCGAGAGCGTCTTGCCGGTCTGAATGCACAGCAGCGCTTCGTGATTGGTGGAATCGGCCTCGTGCACGTAGTGGCAGTCGTTGGTGGCCAGCGGGGGGATGCCCAGCGCGCGGCCGACCTCGAGCAGGCCCTGGCGGACCCTGGTCTCGATGGACAGCCCGTGGTCCATCAGTTCCAGGAAGAAATTTTCCTTGCCGAAGATCTCCTGCCATTTCGCCGCGGCCTCCAGCGCCTCGCGCTCATGCCCCAGGCGCAGGCGGGTCTGCACCTCGCCGGACGGGCAGCCCGTGGTGGCGATGATGCCCTCGGCATGCTGGGCGATGATCTCCTCGTCCATGCGCGACCACTTGCCAAGCTGGCCCTCGAGCGAGGCCAGGCTGGACAGCTTGAACAGGTTGCGCAGGCCGGTCGCGTTCTCGGCGACCATCGTCATATGCGTGTAGGCGCCCGAGCCGGAGACGTCGTCGCTCTTCTGGCTCGGATCGCCCCACAGCTGGCGTTTGGTGTCGAAGCGGGAGCCGGGCGCGATGTACGCCTCGATGCCGATGATCGGCGTGATGCCCTGCTTGCGCGCGGAGTTGTAGAACTCCGAGGCGCCGAACATGTTGCCGTGGTCGGTCATGCCGACCGCCGTCATGCCCAGCCGGTCGGCCTCCTTGAACAGGGGCGTGATCTTCGCCGCGCCATCGAGCATCGAGTACTCGGTGTGGTTGTGGAGGTGAACGAAGGATCCCGGCGAGGCTGACACGGCTAGAGATTATGCCTGCCCACCGACAAGTTCCCCAGCGGCCACGCGGGAACAGGCGAATGTGCATGTGGCGGCGGGTGCCGGGATATGAGTGTGTACTGCGCCGAGTTTGCGGGAATAATAAGCCCTGCGCGGGTTCGTGGCGACGAATCAGGTAGTTCGCTACGCAGGATTCGTAACCACACGGGGCGGAGGATCATGCCATGAAACGACTGGTGGTGTGTTGCGACGGCACCTGGGGAGCCGAGAGCAACCCGTCGGTGACCAACATAGTGAAAATCGCGGAATCGGTGCGGCTCAACACGACCGGGACGGGCGGCCGTCCGGTCGAGCAGCGCGTGTTCTATGTCGACGGGCCCGGCACGCATGGGTATCGGATCGACAAACTGCTGGGCGGCGCGTTCGGTGCCGGCCTGGATGCCAGCCTGTCCACGATGTACTGGCAGCTGGCGCTGAACTGGGAACCGGGCGATGAGATCTTCATCTTCGGCTTCAGCCGCGGCGCCTACATCGCGCGCAGCCTGTCGGGGCTGCTCAACCGGATCGGGCTGCTGACCGCCGATGCGATGATCGACGGCAAGTTTCCCGACGCGATGCGGATCTTCCGGCAGCGCAAGGCGCATCCGGACGATCCGGATCCGGTGGAGTGGGCGCAGTTCCGCGCCCAGCACTGCCGCAGTCCGGTGCCGGTCAAGTTCATCGGTGTCCTCGATACCGTCGGCGCGATGGGTGTGCCCTTGATCACCTCGTGGCGCTACCGATTCCACGATCTGCGGCTGTCGCCGACCGTGCACTGCGCGCGTCAGGCGCTGGCCATCGACGACCGCCGGCGCATCTTCTCGCCCTGCCTGTGGGAGGTCACCGACGAGGCGGGCGTGGCCAAGCAGCGGCCCGACCGGGTCAAGCAGGTGTGGTTCGAGGGCTGCCACACCGATATCGGCGGCGGCACGACCGACAGCCGACTGTCGGACCGGACGCTGCGCTGGATGGTGCGCGAGGCACAGACCCAGGGCCTGGAATTCGACGAGGACCGGCTGGCGGAACTGATCGCCCGCAGCGCGTCGGCGACCGGCCCGGTGCGCCCGCGCAGTTCGATGAGCCTGGGCTGGCGGATCCTGAATCTGGGCGGGCTGCTGTGCAATCCGCGTAGCCGCCGGTTCTACCGCGACTCGTGGCGCCGTCTGGACGCGCCGGAGGATCGGCGGGTGTACCTGGCCTCGTGCGTGCAGCCCGGTGCGTCCTACGATCCGGCGAACCTGAAGCGCTGGGCGCAGGAGTGCGACGACTGTGTGCCCATCGAACAGACCGGGAGTCCCACCGCGACCTCCGCCGCCGTCGTCCCCGAGGAGATCAGCGCGTGAATTCCGGTGTGCCGTACGGGAACCCTCGTGCGCTGTTCAGCGCACGAGTAGGGCTACGGGTAGGCGGGTGAACAGTTTCTCCAGGCGTACGCGGCCGGTGCAATGTTGTGGCACCGGTCAGCCGGTCGGTCAGCGCACGAGTAGGGCTACAGGTAGGCGGGTGAACAGTTTCTCCAGGCGTACGCGGCCGGTGAAGGTGTGACCGGTCAGCCGGTCGGTCCAGGTGCCGGGGGGAAGGTCCAGGGCCGCGTCGCCCCAGCCGTTTTCGGCCAGGCGCACGCTGTGCCGGGTGGCGGCCGCGATCAGCTGCGGCGGCTCGTCGGCGCGGCCGCGGGCGAAGGCGATCAGATGCCCGGTGGTGTCGCCCGCGGCGAACAGCGGCGTGTACGTCCCGCCGACGAAGCAGTCGGGCCGCTCGCGCCGTAGCCACAGCGCATACGCCACGATCCACATCTTCACCGCCCCGGACGGATCGGCCTCCGGTGTGCCGGTGAGCGTCTGCAGCATCGAGAGGCGGTGCCCGAAATCGACCGGACGGCGGTTGTCCGGATCGACGAGCGAATCCTCCCACAGCTCGCAGCCCTGATAGATATCGGGAATGCCGGGACCGCACAGCTGCAACAACTTCTGCGACAGCGCATCCGACCAGGCGTGCGGCGCGAGCTTGCTCACCAGCGCGGACAGCTCCGCGCCGACCGGGCCGTCGATCACGGTATCGATCCACGTGTGCAGTGCGGTCTCGAACTCGAGATCCGGTTCCTCCCAGGAGGATTTGGTGCCTGCCTCGCGAACCGCCTTCTCCGCGAACAGGTGTAGCCGCTCCCGCAAACCCGGCACCGCGGCGGCCGAGCGGCCGTCCGCGGGCCACACCCCGAACATGTTCTGCAGCAGGAATAGTGCGGTCGCGCCGTCGGGCGGCGGTGCGATCCCGCTCCAGGCGATCACCGCCTTGGACCAGCGGTCCGCGGCCTGCGACAGCACCCCGATCCGGGCGCGCACGTCCTCCCCGCGCTTGGTGTCGTGGGTGGACAGCGTCGTCATGCTCGTCGGCCAGCGGAATGCGCGTTCGGCACTGGCGAGATGGAACTCGAGTATCGACCGCCCGAACCGGGCCGGATTGCTGCCCAGCTCCTGCAGCGACACCAGCCGCGCGCCCTGGTAGAACATGGTGTCCTCGATCGCCTTGGCGGCCACCGCCCCGGACACCTGATGCAGTCGCACCGTCGCCTCCCCGCCGGCCGTCAGCGCGGTGACCAGCACCGCCAGTGGCGCGGTCAGTTCGCCGTTGCGCTTGCACACCTTCGTCACGACCGTGGTGACCATGCCCGCCAGCGGCGCATAGTCGGTGCGGCACACCGGCATCTGCGACAGCACCTCGATGGTCGCGTTGGTCAGCGCCATGGTGTCGAAGGATTCGGCGTTGGCGTCGCGCTTGATCGCGGCCACCAGGCGGCGGACCTCGGGCGCCAGCATGGTCTCGGCGACGGCGCGTTTGATGCGGTGCTCGTTATTGCCGATCCATGCACCGTTGCTGCCGTGTCCGCAGAACCGGCGCGAGAGCTCGGTGAGCACCTTCTCTCCGGCCGGGTCGATGAGTACCCCGCCCAGATCCGCGAGCGCGTCGTACCCGGTGGTGCCGTCGATCGGCAGACTCGAGTCCAGCGGTTCGCGGTTGGACAGCACCTTCTCCACCAGCAGCAGCCGACGCGGGCCGATCAGCCGCCGCAGCCGCGTCAGGTAGGCCGCGGGCTGGGCGAGCCCGTCCGGGTGGTCCACGCGCACGCCGTCGACGAGATCGTGCTCACACCAGGCGGCGAGCTCGCGATGGGTGACCTCGAAGACCTTCGGATCCTCCTGACGGATCGCCGCGAGGCTCGATACGGACAGGAATCGGCGGTAGGTGCAGATCCCGGCCTTCCAGTTGACCAGGCGGTAATGCTGTTTGTCGTGGATCCGCAGCGCATTCTCGCCATCGGTGCCGGGTGCGATCGGGAACCTCAGATCGTGCAGTGCCAGCATCGGCTCCGGGCCACTGCGATCGACGGTCAGTGCGGCGGGATCGTTTTCGTTCTGTAGCACCGGCAGCGCGAGCCGCCCGCCCGCGCCGTTGTTCGGACTCCAGTCGATGTCGAAGAAGTGCGCGTACTGCGAATTGCGGCCGTGGCACAGCACGTCCCACCACCACGGGTTCTGCCGCGGATCGCCCACGCCCACATGGTTGGGCACCAGATCGACGATCAGACCCATACCGCGGCTGCGCAACTCGCTCGAGAGCGACTTGAGCGCGGCGGGCCCGCCCAGCGCCGGGGACACAGCGGTCGGATCGGTGACGTCGTAACCGTGCGTGGATCCGCGCATCGCGGTCATGATCGGTGAGAGGTATAAGTGCGAAACACCCAGCTGTTGCAGGTATTCCGCGATCGCCCGGGCATCGGCGAGGGTCAGCGCGTCTGGGCGCAGCTGCAGCCGATAGGTGCTGCGGACGGAGGTCGGCCGGCCCATCGGCATCGTCAGGGATTCAGGTGTAGCGAATTCTGTCATCTCTGTCTTGATCTCATCATGGCGTGCGGGTGGCTCTACATCGTTGCCCACGCGCCCCCCTCGGCGTTCGACTCCCCGGTTCCCGGCACCAGTATGCCCGGGTCGGTTCGACGCAGGACCAGCAGGCATCGCGCGGGTACCGGCACCGCGGCCGCTGCGCCGTACTCTGCGTGCGCCCGTCCGGTGGGCGCCGCGCAGTCCAGGGCAACCGCCCACCGGACGCCGAAGTCCGGGCCCGGCAGGATGAAGTCGATGGGGGCATCGTGGGCATTGAAGCACAGCAGGAACCCGTCGTCCCGGATCCGTTCTCCGTGCGGGCCCGGTTCGTTGATCCGGGCGCCGTTGAGGAAGACCGCCAGCGAGCGGCCGAAGCCCGAATCCCAGTCCGCGGCCGTCATTTCCGCGCCGGCCGGGGTGAGCCAGGCGATATCGGGAGGCGCCTCGCCCCGGCCGTGATCGGGGGCGGGGCGGCCGTCGAAGAAGCGGCGGCGGCGGAAGACCGGATGGGCGGTGCGCAGCGCGAACGCGGCGCGGGTGAACTGCAGTAGATCCGAATTCTTCTGTGCCAGTGTCCAATCCATCCAGGATAGGGCGGAGTCCTGGCAGTAGGCATTGTTGTTGCCGCGCTGGGTGCGGCCCATCTCGTCGCCATGCAGCAGCATCGGGGTGCCCTGCGACAGGGCCAGGGTGGCGATCAGATTGCGGGACTGGCGTTCGCGCAGCAGCTGCACCTGCGGGTCGCCGGTGGGGCCCTCGACCCCGCAGTTCCACGATCGGTTGTGGTTCTCGCCGTCTCGATTGTTCTCGCCGTTGTCGTCGTTGTGTTTATCGTTGTAGGACACCAGATCCCGCAATGTGAATCCGTCGTGGGCGGTGACGAAGTTGATGCTGGCGCCGGGGCGGCGGCCGGTTGCCTCGTACAGATCCGAGGAGCCGGTGAGCCGGGAGGCGAACTCGCCCAGCGTCGCCGGTTCGCCGCGCCAGTAATCGCGCACGGTGTCACGGTATTTGCCGTTCCATTCGGTCCACAGGCCCGGAAAATTGCCGACCTGGTAACCGCCCTCGCCGACATCCCACGGTTCGGCGATCAGTTTGACCTGGCTCACCACCGGATCCTGCTGCACCAGATCGAAGAAGGTGGACAGCCGGTCCACGTCGTGCAGCTCGCGCGCCAGCGCCGCGGCCAGGTCGAACCGGAAACCGTCGACGTGCATGTCCAGGATCCAGTATCGCAGCGAGTCCATGATCAGCTGCAGGGTGTGCGGGTGCCGCACGTTGAGGCTGTTGCCGGTGCCGGTGTAGTCGACGTACTGCTGCGGATCATCCTGCGCCAGACGGTAATACGCCGCATTATCGATGCCGCGCAGGCCGATGGTCGGTCCCAGGTCGTTGCCCTCGCCGGTGTGGTTGTACACCACGTCGAGGATCACCTCGATGCCCTCGGCGTGCAGGGCGCGCACCATCGCCTTGAACTCGGTGACCGCGGCCCCGGCGCGTGGGTCGGCGGCATACTCGCAGTGCGGGGCCAGATAGCCGAAGCTGTTATAGCCCCAGTAGTTTCGCAGCCCCTTGTCCAGCAGCATGCGGTCGTGCAGGAACTGGTGTACCGGCATCAGCTCGATCGCGGTGACGCCCAGGCTCTTCAGATGTCCGATGATATCCGGATGGGCGATGCCGGCGTAGGTCCCGCGCAGCTCGCGCGGGACCCGCGGATGCGTCATCGTCATGCCCTTGACGTGGGCCTCGTAGATGACCGTCTCATGATAGGGGCGGCGCGGCGGCCGATCGTCGGCCCAGTCGAAGAACGGGTTGATCACCACACCTGTCATGGTGTGCCCCAAGGAATCCCGGCCGTAGGTGTACAACGACGGATCGTTGTCGAAGCCGCCCGCGAACGCCTTGCCGTAGGGATCGAGCAGCAGTTTGCTCGAGTCGCACCGCAGCCCGCGCTCCGGGGCGTACGGGCCGTGCACCCGGAATCCGTAGCGCTGACCCGGCCCGACGGCGGGCACGTAGGCATGCCACACGTACCCGTCGACCTCGTCCAGTGGGATGCGGGCCTGCGTGCCGTCGCGGGCGATCAGGCAGAGTTCGACACGCTCGGCGACCTCGGAGAAGAGCGAGAAGTTGGTGCCCGCCCCGTCGTAGGTGGCGCCCAGCGGGTACGCGGTGCCCGGCCAGACGCCCAGCGGCGCCACCTCACCGAGAGCGTCGGGTGCAACCATGCCCCCGACAGTAACGGGCGTAGCAGACACGTCGGTGCGGGTGGTGCACGAGTTGCGGCGCTGCGCACATCCGCCGCGGCATCGGTGCCGGGGCGAGGTCCGGGCGCGGCCCGGTTGCGCCCTCGCGACCTGACCGGGGGCTATTCGTTGTCATCTGGTGATCGGCATCCGCGCGCGAAACTCCGATCTACGTACTATCGGGGGTCTCGGGGGTGGGGGTGGCGGCGCTCATGGGCGTAGCGCGATGCGGACGCTCCCGCGTCAGGTGGTAACTTGAACGGCGTTCAAGGACGCTCTCGTGAAGGATTCCTGTGGCCCTGACCCCCGGCGAGATCACCGCGCTCGACGCCGCCCACGTGTGGCATCCCTACGGCGGATTTCCGGCGGCGACCGAACCGCTGGTCGTCACCTCGGCCGTCGGTGTGCGGCTCACCCTGGCCGACGGCCGCGAGCTGATCGACGGAATGAGCTCGTGGTGGGCCGCCGTGCACGGATACCGGCATCCGGTGCTGGATGCGGCGCTGGCGGAGCAGGCGCGGCGGATGAGCCATGTCATGTTCGGCGGACTGACCCACGAGCCGGCGGTGGCGCTGTCCCGGCTGCTGGTCGAACACACCCCGGACGGGCTGGACAAGGTGTTCTTGTGCGATTCGGGGTCGGTGTCGGTGGAGGTTGCGGCCAAGATGTGCCTGCAGTACTGGCGCGCACTGGGCAGGCCGGGTAAGCGGCGGCTGTTCACCTGGCGCGGCGGCTATCACGGCGACACCTTCACCCCGATGAGCGTCTGCGATCCCGACGGCGGCATGCATTCGCTGTGGACCGATGTGCTGGCGGAGCAGATATTCGCCCCGATGCCGCCGAAAGACTATGAGCCTGAGTATGTTTCGGAACTCGAGCGGCTGCTGGCCACGCACGCGGACGAGGTGGCGGCGGTGATCGTGGAACCGATCGTGCAGGGCGCGGGCGGAATGCGCTTTCATCATCCGCGCTACCTGACCGACCTGCGCCGACTCTGCGACGAGCACGGCGTGCTGCTGGTCTTCGACGAGATCGCCACCGGGTTCGGGCGCACCGGAACGCTTTTCGCCGCCGACCGGGCTGGGGTGCGACCCGATGTCATGTGCGTCGGCAAGGCGCTCACCGGCGGCTATCTGAGCCTGGCCGCGGCCCTGTGCACCTCGGCGATCGCCGAGACCATCAGCGCCGGCCACGGCGGCCTCATGCACGGCCCGACCTTCATGGGCAACCCGCTCGCCTGCGCGGTCGCGGTCGCCTCGATCGAACTGCTGCTCTCGCGCGAATGGCGCGCCGAGGTCGCGGCCATCGAATCCGGCCTGCGCACCGGATTGGCCGCCGCACGGGATATTCCGGGCGTCGCCGACGTCCGGGTACTCGGCGCGATCGGCGTCGTCGAACTCGAGCACCCCGTGGACATGCGCAAGGCCACCCACGCCGCCCTGGAATCCGGCGTCTGGCTCCGCCCCTTCCGCAACCTGATCTACACCATGCCCCCATTCATCACTACCCGGGACGATATCGCCCGAATCTGCGCGGGCGTCGTTGCGGCGGCGGGTGCTTGAACACCGCCTCAGCGGCGGCCCGCGGCCTTACCCAGCAGGTATCCGACGAACAATCCGATGAACAGCCCGATCAGAAACACGATCAGCAGGAAGATCAGGACTGCATTGCGGATCTTCCGCAGAATGCCCGACCCCTGGTAATGCTGTGCGGCATCGATGGACTGGGCGAGCAGGGCGTGCGTGACACTCATGGCGCCGCATGTTGCCAGATTCGCGCCATCGCGTCGATTCGGCGGCGGGGGATCGACTGCGGATCTACCGGGGCGAATGCGGACGGTGGTGGGTGGTCGCGCTCGGTGTCGAAGGCCCGGGCTCTTGATCCTGAACGGTGTTCAAGTATTCTCATATGCTGTGAGCAAGCGAACTGTCGATCCGTTGGGCTGGCTGGATGAGCGGGCCGTCGCGCGGGTGGGTGCGGGATTGCGGCGGGAGCTGCGGGCGCGGGAGCCCCAGCCGGGGCTGATCGATCTGGCGTCCAACGACTATCTGGGGCTGTCGCGGCATCCGGAGGTGATCGCGGGGGCGGTCGAGGCGGTGCGCACGTGGGGTGCGGGATCGACGGGATCGCGGCTGGTGACCGGGACGACGACCGCGCACGAGGAGTTCGAGGCGGAGCTGGCCGAATTCGTCGGTGCCGCGTCCGGACTGGTGTTCGCCTCCGGATACGCCGCCAATCTCGGGGTGGTGACCGCGCTGGCCGGGCGCGGGGCGCTGGTGGTGTCGGATGCGGGCAGCCACGCGTCGCTGGTCGATGCCTGCCGGCTGTCGCGGGCCCGGGTCGAGATCGCACCGCACCGCGATGTGGAGGCGGTCGATCGGCTGCTGGCCGGGCGTACCGAGGAGCGCGCGCTGGTGCTCACCGATTCGGTGTTCAGTGCCGACGGCGATCTCGCGCCGCTGGCCGAGCTGCATCGGGTGGTGCGGGCCAACGGCGCGGTGCTGATCGTGGACGAGGCGCACGGCATCGGCGTGCGCGGCCGGGGCGGGCGCGGCCTGGTGCACGAGCTGGGCCTGGCCGGGCAGCCCGACCTGATCGTTACCGCGACCCTGTCCAAGGCGCTTGCCGCGCAGGGCGGTGCGGTGCTCGCCGGAGAGCGGGTGCGTGCGCATCTGATCGATTCGGCGCGCACCTTCATCTTCGATACCGGACTCGCCCCGGCTGCCGTCGGGGCCGCCCGTGTCGCGCTGGGACTGCTGCGTCGCGACCCGGACATGGCCGGACGGGTGCTTTCCCGCGCGGCGCGGATCGCCCGCATCGCCGGTGTGCCGCAGCCCGATTCGGCGGTCGTATCGGTTGTGCTGGGTAAGGCGCAGGTCGCGTACGACGCCGCGCAGGCATGCCGGGCCCGTGGCCTGCACGTCGGCTGCTTCCGCCCGCCGTCGGTGCCCGAGGGGACATCCCGGCTGCGCCTGACCGCCCGCGCCGACCTCACCGACACCGAGATCGACTCCATTGCATCGGTTCTGGGCGAGGTCCTGGAGCAGGCCAGGCGAGGGGAACCACGCCGGCCGGGCCTGGACGCAGTGACCGTCGGCCTGAATGCGATGGCGCTGTGAGTGTGCTGATCGTGACCGGGACGTCCACCGATGTCGGCAAGACCGTCGTGACCGCGGCGCTGGCGGCCGCGGCGCTGGCGGCGGGGCGGTCGGTGGCGGTGTGCAAACCGGCCCAGACCGGTGTTGCGCCGGGCGAACCCGGAGATCTGGCGCAGGTCCAACGACTGGGTGGCGTCACCCGAACGCTCGAACTGGCCCGCTACCCCGATCCTTTGGCCCCCGACACCGCCGCGCGCCGCTGCGGTCGGCCGCTGCTGACGCTGGCGGAGACGGCCGCGGGAATCGAATCGCTGGCCGATGCAGATCTCACCCTGGTGGAGGGTGCGGGCGGATTGCTGGTCCGGCTGGGCGATTTCACCGTGCTCGACCTGGCCCAGAAGCTGAATGCGGCGGTACTGGTGGTCGCCGCCGCCGGACTGGGCACCCTCAACCACAGCGAGCTCACCACCCGTACCCTGGCCGCCTCCGGCGTGCGCTGCGCCGGATTGGTCATCGGGTCCTGGCCCGCCGCACCGGATCTGGCCGCCGAGTGCAATCGGGACGACCTCCCCGCGGTGACCGGCGTCGATGTCGTCGGCAGCATCCCGGCGGGAGCGGGCGGCTGGGAGAGCGGCGATTTCGCCCTAGGAGCCCAACGCTGGTTCGAATCGTCCTGGACGGCGCGGTACCTGGGCTGATCGGGACCGTCCGGGCGACGGCAACGCGGCGCAACGGGCGGGCGGAACCCGGCTACGCCAAGCGCGTCCTACAGTGGATGGGGATGCTCGAGGACCGGCACCCGTCCACCGTCGCCGACTACGAAGATGCGCGACGGAGGGCCCGGCTGGCCGAAACCCGGGTGGGGCAGCACTGGATCACCCTGCGTCGCGCCCGAGTGGTGCTGCTGCGGGCCGCGCTGGTGCCGATTCTGCTGCTCGCGCTGTTCGCCCAGTACTGGGCAGGCGATATCGCCCCGGAGCGGGCGCGGCTGGCGCGCACGCAGCCGGCGGTGCTGCCGATCGCCGGCCCCGCCGACGCGCAGGGCCGGGACACGGCGGTATTCGACATCACCGGGCTGGGCACGCTCGACGCCAGCGATACCGCCCGCGCGCTGCCGTCGCTGGCGGGGCTGGGCTCGGTGTGGGCGGTGCGTTACGACAACGCCGGTATCGATACCAAGGTGATCGGCAACCTCATCATCAAGGTTGCCGACGCGGCCCGGGTGCACAACATCGTGCTCGTCGGCCACAGCATGGGCGGGGTGATCGCCCTCGAGATCGCCAAGCAGATCCACACCGCGAGCACCAAGACACTCTCGGGGGTCATCCTCGACTGCACCCCGGTCGATCTGGACGCCGTCTGGCCGGACTCCCGGGACGCGGGCGAGCGGCTGCTGCGGTGGATCGGCTGGCTGCCGGGTGCCCGGGAGAGCCGGACGATGCGCATGATTGCCGAGATCGTCTCACGCCAAAGCGATTTCGTCGACCATTCGACGATGCCGCCCGGTATCCGAACCTCGCGGCTGGGTGCCACGGTGGGTGAGGTGCTGCGGACGAAGATCTTCAACACCGACGCCGCCAGCAACGGCCTGATCGAATCGCAGTTCGAGGCGATCGTCGGCGGCGGCGCGATCGAGGATCTACGGGCCCTGGCCAAGCCGGCCGGTGTCAAGCCGCGCCCGGCAATAGCGTTCATTCGCCCGCACGACCCGTACCGCGATCCGGTCGTCGACGACGCCTACAGCCATCAGGTCTTGATCGACCTGGTCGGCGGTGTGGACGGCACCCTGCTGGTGGTGCTCACCCGCCACACCGGGCATGCCGACCCGATACAGCAGCCGGGCGAATACAACACGGTGCTCTCCGAGCAGATCGTCCCGTTCATCCGGGACCTGCACAGCGAGGAGCTCGCCGCCGTGCACTGACCGCCTGCTGGGGGCAGTGTACGGAGTCGTCGAATGTCGGGCGAGCTGAACGCTGTTCAGCGCACCCGGCTGCCGAGCAGGTGTCGGACGCCGCCCAGGAACAGCTGCAGTCCGAAGTCGAAACGCTCGGTGGCGCTGGTGTTTTCGTACAGGGGCGAGGCCTCCTCGGCGAGCGCGCCCGCCGAATCCATCTGCATGCGGGACTGCTCGTCGACCGTCTCGCCCAGCACGTAGTACAGCAGCGTGTAGGCGGCCAGATCGGCCTGCTCGCGGGTCATGCCGCCGCGAATCATGGCGCCCGCCAGCCGTTCCCGGCCCTTGCTGGTGGTCAGGCGCGAGGCGTAGGTGGCCGAGACCACCTCGGCGCCGTCGCGGTAGGCCAGCAGGCAGGAGCGCAGCCGGTGGGCCAGCTCACCGATCTGCGCGGACCAATCGGCCGCGGTGACCGGATCCTCCATCGGCCCCAGGATGCGGTCCGCGACCGCGCCCAGCAGGGCCTGCTTATTCGGGAAATGCCAGTAGAGCGCGCCCGGCTGGACATGCAGCGAGGTGGCCAGGCGGCGCATCGTCAGATCGGCCAGGCCGTATTGATCGAGAATGGCGACGGCGCCGTCGATCACGTCGGTGCGATGCAGCTGCACGGGCTGGCCCTTTCTCTTTGACTCCGCCTCAAACCTACCCTAGCCTGAACACCGTTCAAGAACACCGTTCAAGTTGCGCGGCCGCCTCGGCCCGGACGAAGGGACCCAGTGTCCATGCATACCCCCGCCTCACCGCCCCGGTCAGTGACCCAGGCACCCGTCAGGACCGACACCGACATTCTGGCGATCGCCCGCGAGCAGGTGCTCGAGCGCGGCGCCGGGCTCACGCGGGAACAGACCGAGCAGGTGCTGCGGCTGGGCGACGACCGGCTCGAGGATCTGCTGGCCCTGGCCCACGAGGTGCGCATGCGGTGGTGCGGGCCGGAGGTCGAGGTCGAGGGCATCATCTCGCTCAAGACCGGAGGCTGCCCCGAGGACTGCCACTTCTGTTCGCAGTCCGGGCTTTTCCAGTCCCCGGTGCGCGCGGCCTGGCTCGATATCCCCTCGCTGGTGGAGGCCGCCAAGCAGACGGCCAAGACCGGAGCCACCGAATTCTGCATCGTCGCGGCCGTGCGCGGGCCCGATGAGCGGCTGATGGCGCAGGTCGCGGCCGGTGTGGAGGCCATCCGCAACGAGGTCGACATCCAGGTCGCCTGCTCGCTGGGCATGCTGACCCAGGAGCAGGTGGACCAGCTCGCCGCGATGGGCGTGCACCGCTACAACCACAACCTCGAGACCGCGAAGTCGCACTTCCCGAACGTGGTCACCACGCACAGCTACGAGGAGCGCTGGAACACGCTGCGCATGGTGCGCGAGGCCGGGATGGAGGTCTGCTGCGGCGGCATCCTCGGCATGGGGGAGACCATCGAGCAGCGGGCCGAATTCGCCGCGCAGCTGGCCGAATTGGAGCCCGATGAGGTGCCGCTGAACTTCCTCAACCCGCGCCCGGGCACCCCGTTCGGCGACCTCGAGGTGCTGCCCGCGGCCGAGGCCCTCAAGGCCGTTGCCGCATTCCGGCTCGCACTGCCGCGCACCATTCTGCGTTTCGCGGGCGGTCGCGAGATCACCCTCGGCGACCTCGGCGCCAAGCAGGGCATTCTGGGCGGTATCAACGCAGTCATCGTCGGCAATTATCTGACCACCCTGGGCCGTCCCGCCGAGGCCGATCTGGATCTGCTCGGCGAGCTGAAGATGCCGATCAAGGCACTCAACGAGACCCTGTAGCCTGACCAGGTGGTTGCCGATATGCAAGAGCGCTACAACCCGTTCACGGGCCGGCGGGTCGTCGCGGGTGTCGCCGATCCGGTCCCCGCGGCCGCGGCGCTGGGCCTCGAAGCCCCGCGGTTCTGTGAGCACTGCGGGCGCCGCATGGTGGTGCAGGTGAGCCCGGAGGGCTGGTGGGCGAAGTGCTCCCGGCACGGGGTGCTGGATTCGAAGTCGCTGGACCATCGTTGATGGCCCATCAGGGGGTCGCCGAGTCGTCCGGCGCGCTGCGGTATGAGCTGCGCGCCGCGCTGTGGGCGGTCCTGGGTGTCCTGGTGGTCAGCGCGCTCGGCGGGGTCGCGTGGGCGCTGCTGGCTCCGACCGAGCGGGTGCTGGTCGTCGAGCCCGGGCGCGGTGCGGCGCTGACCGGGGAGAGCGGGCACCGCTTCGACGCGGTGGCGATCTTCGTCTGTGCCGCGCTGGTGATCGGGCTGCTGACCGCCGCGGCGGTGTGGCGGGCGAGCCGGGTGCGCGGCCCGATCCTGCAGTGCGCCTTGCTGTTCGGCTCGCTGGCCGGGGCCGAGCTGATGTCGTGGTGCGGCGAGCACGTGGCGCGCTGGCTGCATCCGCATGCGGCGAATCCGCCGCTGCGCACCATCGTCGCGATGCCGCCGACGATCCCCGGCTGGCGCACCCTGATCGACCACTGGATCCATTCGTCGCTGTCGGCGGGCGCCTGGACGGTGGTGCTCGTGCAGCCGCTGATCGCCGCGCTGGTTATCCTGGTGCTGGCCGCCCTGAGCACCCACGAGGATCTCGGTGCCGCCCCGCGCGCGGACCAATTCCCCGGCGGCGCACGCCCTTACGCCTCGGACGTCAGCTACGGCCCGTACGGTAGCCCGGTGTCGAACGCCGGAATCTCCCTCGGAAACCCTGGGCCGTTCGAGGGCGTGGACTCGCGCTGAATTACGGCTGCAGCCGCGTGATCACGTCGGTGCCACCGGGATTCAGCTCGACCCGGATCCGGTTGTGCAGCCGCAGGCGCCGCCGCTGCCAGAATTCGACCTGCTCGGGCCGCACCTGATAGCCGCCCCAATCCGGTTGGACGGGGAGCTGTTCCACCTCCGCAAAGCGGTTCACCACCTCGGCGTGCGCCCGTTCCAGCTCCGCCCGCGAGGCGATCGGCCGGGACTCGCTCGACGGTGGCCAGCTGGATGGCGGTCGGTTCGACGATCCGGGCCCGGGCCGCCTCGGAGATCCAGTTGCGCAGCAACGGTTCCCAGCCGTCGTCCAGCCACGATTCGGCCAGATCCGGGTCGTCGGGAAATTCGGCGCGCGGTGCCACCTTGTCCAGGTCCAGGTAGCCGCGCAGCGCCGGGTCCGTGTGTGCGGCGTATTCCTCAGGCATGAAATCGACGTTATCCCAGGATAATTGGCGGCGGAAGAATGTTTAATTCCGGCAATTCCGCAAGGATATTTCCATTGGGCGGTGGGCGGACGCGGGTAATTCGGTGGCGACAGGGGGCGGCGGGGAGTTACCGTCGGTGCGATAGGGCTCGGGGGATACCGGAAGCAGCGAGGAAGGAGGTCGGTGATGAGCGAGACGATGCGGCGCACGGCGCCCGAGATCCCGGCGGCGCAGCCCGCCGAACGCGCCGACCTCGCCGCCTGGCGTAAGCGGCATGCGTTGCGCAGATCCAATGCGGCACAGCCCATTGCGAGCAGCCGGATGTACCGGCGCAGCACCAAGCATCGCAAGCGCGACCGGGACTAGCGCTTCTCCTCCGCCGATTCGTACTTCGCCTCGACGGCCTTGGCGTGCCGGCGTTCGCGCACCTGCCAGATGACCACAGCCGCGACCACGATCACGACCACCGCGATGGTCATACCGCGCCCGACGGTCGCGGCCAGCTTCTCCGCGGAATGCCCGGCCACGAATCCGAGCACCACGAACGCGGCGCCCCAGATGATGCCGCCGGTCGCGTTGAAGGCCAGGAACCGCAGGTACGGCATCCGGGACGTGCCGACCAGCGCGGGCATCACCGCCCGGAAGAACGCGGTGAAACGTCCGAGGAATACCGCCCAGCCGCCGCGACGGGTCAGGAAATCCTGCGCCCGGTCCAGCCGGCCCCGGTACCTGTCCAGCGCGGGCATGCCGAGTATGCGGGTGCCGAAATGCCTCCCGACCTCGTATCCCACGCTGTCGCCGGCGATTGCGGCGACCACGACCAGCAGGATCATCGCCCACAGCTGCACATGGCCCCGGCTGGCCGCGATCCCGCCGATCACCGCGGCCGTCTCGCCCGGGATGACGAAGCCGACGAAGATCGCATCCTCGGCGAACACCAGCAGGCCAACGGTCACATAGACCCACACCGGCGCGATCTCGAGGATCCGCTGCATCAGCGAGTTCATGCCGCCACGCTACCTGGTACCGAGGAGACCCGGCCTTTTCGTGCATTGTTGGCGCCCGCGTGCCGTTTTTCGCGCTCCGCGGGCCGACAATGCACGAAAAAGCCGGGCCAGCTCTGTAGTGGGCTGCCGGACTGTCTCTCTCAGCTCGGCGGCCGCAACGCCGCGAATTCGTCGGTGACGCGAATTCTGTCGTCGGTGAATCGGTAGAGCGCAGCCGGGCGGCCTCCCGCCTTTCCCGGGGCGGCGGTCTCCCCGGTGGGCGTGATCACCTTGCGGCGGCTCAGAACTCGCTGCAGGTTGGTGGTGTCGACTTCGTATCCCAGTGCGGCGCAATAAATGTCGCGCAGCACGGTCATGGTGAACTGGTGTGGGGCCAGGGCGAAGGCGATATTCGTGTAGGACAGCTTCGCGGCCAGCCGGTGGCGCGCGTTCCGGGCGACCGTGCCGTGGTCGAAGGACATGTTCGGCAAGGCCGAGACCGGATACCACCGGGTGTCCTGCGGCAGTTGAGGATCCGCGGTGAGCGGCACCAGGCCCAGATAGGCCGAGGCAATGCGTCGCGGTGGCGGCACCCGGTGTGGATCGCTGAAGACCCACACCTGCTCGAGATGCAGCAGTTCGCGCACGTCGACCTTCTCGGCGAGCTGTCGGCGTGCCGACACATCGAGCTCCTCATCGTCCCGGAGTCGTCCGCCGGGCAGCGACCACGTGCCGGTCTGCGGTGCCATCGCGCGCTGCCACAGCAGCACGGCCAGTTCGGTGCGCCAGCCAGGTGCGCATCGGGGGGAATCGGGATCTATCGGTTCGCTACCGCTGTGACCAGCGGCGACGGTGTCCCGGAAGCGGCGAACCTGGAACACGGCGGTGAGCGATTCGTGAACGATGCTACTATGGGACACGTTTTCGATTATAAGTCGAAAACCGGGTGTATGCGAAATCGGCGAGGTTGCCGGTCGCATGTAGAGAAGGAGCCAACCCATGGCTAATACAGCATTTGCTGGCCGCGTCACGGACGGTCCGACGGGTTTCACGGGCGTCGAGGCCACCCCGGAGTGGGCGGAAGAGATCAAGCGGCTGGCGCGCGAGCGCAATGCGACCATCCTGGCGCACAACTACCAGCTGCCCGAGATTCAGGACGTCGCCGACCACGTCGGTGATTCGCTGGCATTGTCGCGGATCGCCGCCGAGGCGCCCGAGGACACGATCGTGTTCTGTGGTGTGCACTTCATGGCCGAGACCGCGAAGATCCTCAGCCCCGGCAAGACCGTGCTGATCCCGGACCGGCGCGCCGGCTGCTCGCTGGCCGATTCCATCTCCGCCGACGAGCTGCGCGACTGGAAGACCGAACACCCGGAGGCGGTGGTGGTGTCGTACGTGAACACCACCGCCGCGGTCAAGGCGCTCACCGACATCTGCTGCACCTCGTCCAATGCCGTGGACGTCGTGGCCTCCATCGACCCGGATCGGGAGGTGCTGTTCCTGCCGGACCAGTTCCTGGGCGCGCACGTCCGGCGGGTGACCGGCCGCGAGAATATGCACATCTGGGCCGGTGAATGCCACGTGCACGCCGGCATCAACGGCGACGAGCTGACCGAGCAGGCCCGCACCCACCCCGACGCGGAACTGTTCGTGCACCCCGAATGCGGTTGCGCCACATCGGCGTTGTATCTGGCCGGTGAGGGCGCCTTCCCCGCGGATCGGGTACACATCCTGTCCACCGGCGGCATGATCGACGCGGCCAGGGCGGCACAGGCGCGGAGCTCGCGGCAGGTCCTGGTGGCCACCGAGATCGGCATGCTGCACCAGCTGCGCAAGGCCGCCCCGGGCATCGACTTCCAGGCCGTCAACGACCGCGCCTCCTGCAAGTACATGAAGATGATCACCCCCGCCGCGCTGCTGCGCTGCCTGGTCGAGAACCGCGACGAGGTGCACGTCGACCCGGAAACCGCCGCGGCGGGCCGTGATTCGGTGCTGCGCATGATCGCGATCGGCAACCCCGCCGGCGGGGAGTAGCCATGATCGTCGAAAATCCATGGGCGCAGCCGGGAGCTCCGGCGATCGGCTGGGAGGCCAGCGCCGATCTGGTGGTGATCGGCGGGGGTGTTGCCGGGCTGACGGCTGCCCGCACCGCGTCGCTGCGCGGGTTGCGGGTGCTGACTCTGAGCAAGGGGGGACCGGCCGACACCTCCACCCAGTATGCGCAGGGCGGCATCGCGGTCGTTGCGCCGCATGAGGATTCGGTTGACTCGCATCTGCACGACACCGTCGTCGCCGGTGTGGGGTTGTGCGATCCGGATGCGGTGCGTTCGATCGTCGAGGGTGGGCGGGCCGCGGTCGCGGCGCTGACCGATCTGGGCGCGGTCTTCGACCTGGGCCGGGACGGTCAGATTTCGCGCACCCGCGAGGGTGGGCACAGCGTCCGCCGCATCATCCACGCCGGGGGCGATGCCACCGGCGCGGAGGTACAGCGAGCACTCAATGCGGCCGGGCTGCCGGTGCTGTTCGGTGCGGCCGCGGTGCGGATCGTGACTGGTCCCGGGGGAGTGCGGGGCGTTATCGCGCTGTCGGACAAGGGGTTCGGCGTGGTACACGCGCCCGCCGTGCTGCTGGCCACCGGCGGGCTGGGGCAGCTGTACGCCTGCAGCACCAATCCGGCCGGCGCCACCACCGATGGGGTCGCGCTGGCGCTGCGGGCCGGCGCGACGGTGGCGGACCTGGAGTTCCTGCAGTTCCATCCCACCGTGCTGTTCACCCCGGGCGGGCTGGGGCGGCGGCCGCTGATCAGCGAGGCCGTGCGCGGTGAGGGCGCGACACTGGTGGACTCCGAGGGCAATTCGGTGACCGCGGGGGTTCATCCGCGCGGCGATCTGGCGCCCCGCGATGTGGTGTCGCGGGCCATCGCGGCCCGGATGCGCGTCTCGGGCGCGGACCACGTCTACCTCGACGGCCGGGCGATCGACGGCTTCGCGCAACGGTTTCCGACCATCACCGCCTCCTGCCTGGCGGTGGGCATCGATCCGCGCACGGACCTGATTCCGGTCGCGCCGGCCGCCCACTACCAGTGCGGCGGGGTCGTCACCGATACGCACGGCCGCACCGCGGTGCCCGGCCTGTACGCCGCGGGGGAGGTCGCCCGCACCGGCCTGCACGGCGCGAATCGGCTGGCCTCCAACAGCCTGCTGGAGGGCCTGGTCGTGGGCGAGCGCGCCGGTGCCGCGGCCGCCGAACGCCGCGGCGAATCCGGCGGTGTCACCGATATCGGCGAGCTGACCTTCCCTCGCGCCGATCGAGAGTCGCTGCAGGCGTTGATGACCGCCAACGCGGGGGTCGTCCGTGGCGGCGACGGCCTGCGTGCGGCCATGCTTCGGCTACTGCGCCTGGTCAAGGACAATGAGGGCGGGACACGTTCGGCGCGCAACGGCGAACCTGCGGAGACGCCATCCGGAGAATCCGGCGGAGTATCGGAGACGATCTGCCCGACCGCGGCGGCGAATGGGTCGGCCGACGCTACGCGGCCGGGTGGTCCGGAGTCGGTGGTCGCTGACCTGGAGGACGCGGCACTGACGCTGACGGCGCGTGCACTGCTGGTCGCCGCGACGGCCCGCACCGAAAGCCGTGGCTGCCATACCCGGACGGACTACCCCGATACCCGCGACGAGCTGCGGCGCAGCCTGCTGCTGCGGCTCGGCCCCGACGGCAGGCCGCAACTGCTCACCGGCGACGCCGCGCGCCCTGGCGACTGGGCCGAGCTGACGGTCTCGAGGGCATCGTGAGCTCGACACCGAATTACGCGACACCGATTACAGGAGTACACCGATGACTCTGGATGCCGGACTGGATCGCGAGGAGATCCTGACCCTGATCCGTACCGCCCTGGACGAGGATCTACGATACGGTCCCGATATCACCACCGCCGCAACGGTTCCCGCGAATGCCAGGGTCAAGGCGGCAATGGTGTCGAGGCAGTCCGGCACCGTGGCCGGAATCGATGTCGGGTTGCTCGTGCTCGATGAGGTCCTCGGCGCGGGCACGTACGACATCACCGAACGGGTGGCCGACGGCACCCGGGTCGCACCCGGCGACGCGGTGCTCGGCGTGCTGGCCCCGACCCGCGGACTGCTGACCGCCGAGCGCACGATGCTGAATCTGGTGACCCACCTGTCGGGCATCGCGACCGCGACCGCGGCCTGGGTGGATGCGGTGTCCGGTACCGCATGCCGTATCCGCGACAGCCGAAAGACGCTGCCGGGCCTGCGTTCCCTGCAGAAGTATGCGGTGCGGGCCGGCGGCGGCGTCAACCACCGCATGGGTCTGGGCGACGCCGCGTTGATCAAGGACAACCACGTGGCGGCCGCGGGCTCGGTGGTGGCGGCGCTGCGCGCGGTGCGTGAGCTGGCCCCCGATATCGCCTGCGAGGTCGAGGTGGACACCCTCGACCAGCTCGACGCGGTCCTGGCCGAGAACGTGGAACTGGTACTGCTGGACAACTTTCCGCTCTGGGCCACGCAGGCCGCGGTGCAGCGCCGCAACGCCCGCGCCCCGCAGACCGAACTCGAATCCTCCGGCGGCCTGTCGCTGGACATGGCGGCCGAATACGCCGGCACCGGAGTCGACTACATGGCCGTCGGCGCCCTGACCCACTCGGTACGCGTCCTGGACCTGGGGCTGGATATGTAGGCGGATTCCTGTCATATCCCGCCGATCAGGCGGTGAGCTCGCGTTCCAGGGGCGTGCGGAAGCGCGGGATGGCGCGCACGTCGCCGTACCACGCCTGGATTCGCGTCGCCTCGGCCTCGATTGCCGCCTCGGCGTCGGTGCCGATGTCCTCCAGGAGGCGCCAGGCGATGTCACCGTCCGCGCGTTGCGCCCAGCCGCCGACGATCCGCCCGTCCCACCAGAGGGTGGGGCCGATATTGCCGTTGGTGTCGAACAGCGCCGGGCCGTGCGGGCCGAGGAACCAGTCGCGCGACTGCCAGCCCATCGGCGTGGGGTCCAGCGCCGGAAGCAGGGCCGCGCCCGGCTCCGGCGCGGGCACCGGGTCCAGGTCGTCGGCGAGCACCACGCCGGTGCCGTTGCCGAGGTCGACCTCCTCGATCTTCAGCTGCGCCAGGGCGTTTCGGGTCTCGCTCAGCGTCCAGCCGGTCCACCATTTCAGGTCCGTGACGGGCGCGGGGCCGAAGGCATGCAGCCAGCAGCGCGCCAATTCCGTGCGCGCCGCGTCCGCGGGCATCGCGGGAACCCCTGCGGGCAGCCAGGATTCGATCGGCTCCCACACGTACCGGGTGCTGGCCCAGCTCCCGTGCGGGCGGCCGCGCACGATCCGCCCCTCGCAGCCGAGGGTCAGCAGCACCCAGGTGGTGATGTTCGCAGGCTTGGAATACGGCTTGCCGGGCGCCGTGTCGACCTGGGTGCGCAGGCGCGGCACCGCCGCGCCCAGCTCGGCTCCGGTGGCGCTGCCGCGGGCGAGCAACTCCCGGTGGGTCTGCGCCTCCACCTCCGCGAGCCACGCGCCCGCATCCCCGTCGACGACCTGCCCGAGATGGCGAACGTAGGTGCGCCGCTGCTTATCGGCCAGCGCGTCCGCGACCGCGGCCTGCAGCGCGGGCACCAGCTCGACCGGCGCCACGAACATGGTGCGGCGCATCGCGAGCATTCGCAGCAGCGTCCGATCCGTGTACAGCGCCTCCTCTATATGGGCGGGCGCGAGATCGCGGCTGCGGGCCGCCACGGCCAGGAAGACGGTGGCCGGATCGGTCGCGTGCAGCACCACCAGCGAGCGGGCGATCTCGGCGGCGTCGTCCACCCGGGTCGCGGGCGCGATCCGGTGCCGGACCGCCAGCCGGGCCCGTCGCTGCGCAACATCCATCGAACGCATGGGCGAATACTATCCGGACCCGGGCGCGCCGTGTCGATATGCGGACCGAATCGCGTGCCCTGAGCGCATGTGATGAGACGCACTTCAGTGTCGAAATGTGATAGGGGACACGGTTTATCTCGGGGAGGTTGCGTAGTGATCTCTCACCCATCGCACAGGGCCGTACATATTTCCCCCGGATCACACTCCGGCGTCGGCGGCATGCGCCGGGCCAGCTACACTCGTGCGAGAAACACGCGCGGGCACCGCGCACGGTAAGTCATGGATCGCGGAGAATTCGGAGTAGTGCCATCGAAACCGGCCAAGTGATCGCAGGGCATTACCGCCTGGTCGAGCGGATCGGTAGCGGCGGCACAGGCGTCGTTTGGCGTGCCGTCGACGAGCGGCTCGAACGGTCGGTGGCGATCAAGCAGATCCTCACCCAGCCCAGCCTGCCGCCGGGCGAAAAGGACATCGTGCGCCAGCGCGCCTCGCGTGAGGCGCGTAATGCCGCCCGCTTTCAGCATCCCAACGCGATCGTGGTCTTCGATATCACCGACCATGAGGGCGACCCCTGCCTGATCATGGAGTATCTGCAGTCGCAGAGCCTGGCGATGGTGCTGTCCTCGCAGGGCACGCTGCCGCTGTCGCAGGTGGCGCGCATCGGCGAGCAGGTGGCCTCGGCGCTGGTCGCCGCGCATCGCGCCGGGATCGTGCACCGCGACGTCAAGCCGGGCAATGTGCTGCTCGGCGAGAACAGCACGGTCAAGATCACCGACTTCGGCATCTCCAAGGCCAAGGGCGACGTCGCGCTCACCGCGACCGGCCTGATCTCCGGCACCGCCGCCTACCTCGCACCCGAGGTTGCCCGCGGCGCCGAGCCCACCCCCGCGGCCGATGTCTTCGCCTTGGGCGCAACGCTTTTCCACTCGCTCGAGGGTGAGCCGCCGTACGGCAGCAACCCGAATCCGCTGGCGCTGCTGTATGCCGCGGCCAACGGTCAGCTCAGCCAGCCCCGCAACGCCGGCCAGCTCACCGACCTGCTGCTGGACATCCTGAGCTTCGAGCCCGAGGATCGGCCCAGCATGACCGACGTTCGCGATCAGCTGGCGGACTTCGCCGATCTCGCCGACGATGCCGCCGCGACCCGGATGCTGGCCACGCACCGCGGCGCGCCGCGCCGTCAGGGCACCCGCACGCTGGATCGCCGTGCGGCACAGGCGGATATCTCCACCGCGGAGATGATGGCGCAGGCCGCCCCGATCTCCGAACCCAATCTTCCGCCCGTGCGCCCGCCCCGCCCCGGCGCGCATCCGACCCGCTCGCACCGCCTGCCCGTCGAGCAGGACCCGCCCCGCGGCCGCCGCACCTGGCTGGTCGTCGGCGGTGTCGTGGTGGCCCTGGCCATCGTCGGCGCGGCCATCTACACCCTGTTCGGTGGCACGCCCCCGAGTTCGTCTGCCGCGCAAGGCAACTCGACCTCGACCAGTGCCGCCGCGCACAGCACGACGGCCGCCGACTCGGCGCTCGGGCAGACGAAGAGTAACGGCACCGTCGATGCGAACGCCGCCATCCAAATGGTTGCCGATTTCTACAACGCCCTCACTCCGAACGGTGATCTCTCCGCCGCGTGGTCCGACCTGACCCCCGCCGCCCAGCAGGTGTACGGAGACGAGCAGACGTTCGACACCTACTGGACGCAAAATCCGGTGACCAAGTGGAGTTCGGTCTCGAGTGCGCACGGCAGTGGCACCTCGAGCTCCGACGGCTCGGTGGACCTGGCGGTCGCCAACGTCACGAACGCGGGCAAGTCCCGGCCGGTATCGCTGCGCGTGGTCCAGGGCAGCAGCGGCGAACCGCTCATCGACAGCACCACCAAGTAACGCCGGTATTCCTGAGCGGCCGGAACGGTATTGGGACAGTTAGAGCTTGCGGGTGGTCCGCGCGATCCCCGGTGAGATCGCGCGGTATCCATCATCCGGCCGGAGAGATCAGTCGCGGGTGACCGCGTAGCCCGAGACGCCTGTCGGACGGATCGCCAGCTTGACGCGGTCCTTGGCGTCCGGCGGGACGATCGGGCCGCCGCCGTAGCGCTGAGACAGGCTCGAGTAGAGCGAGCCCTCCGGATCGGGGTCGATATGGTCGACCACCCCGCGGACCTCGATGTAGCGGTAGGGCATGTCCGGATCGAAGATCGAGATCGACACCCGGGGCTCGGCGGCGAGGTTCTTGAACTTCTGCCGGGTGTTGGTGTGGGTGAACCAGATGAACTCGCCGTCCCAGACGAACCACATCGGGTTCACCTGCGGCGCGCCGTCCGGCCGGGTGGTGCCCAGGCTCGCGTAGATCGGGCGCTCCAGCAAGTCGCGGGCTTTATCGGGGATTAGGGACATGCTCTGCTCTCCTAGTGCTTGTCAGTTGCCTCAGTAATCGAACAGCATCGCCGGACGATTTCTGCCCGCGGCCCTGGCAAACCGGTCCGCGAGCCCGTTGATCAGGTATTTTCCCGGTAATAGTCGCGGGGTGTCCTCGCCACGCCGCACTGGTGCTCGCGCGGTGCCCCTCGCTCGTCCCCGCGCGGCGGAGGCGACGCCAAAATCGCTATGCCGACCCGATAGTCTGGTAGCTGGCCGGGAAACATCCGCGGCCTGATGACCAGCACAGAAGAGGTTCTGCACCGCTATGACAACCCGCATCGAGCTCGCCCGCGTCGATCTGCGCGGTCGCACTCCCACCACAGCCGAGCTGCGCGCCGCGCTGCCGCGTGGGGGAGTCGACGTCGACTCGGTGCTGCATCATGTGCGGCCGGTCGTGGAGGCGATCCGTGACCGGGGCGTCGAGGCGGCGCAGGAATTCAGCGTGCAATTCGACGGTGTCGCCCCCGCCGCGGTCCGGGTTCCGGCCGCCGAACTCGATGCCGCGCTCGAGCACCTCGACCCCGCGGTGCGTACCGCGCTGGAGGTCGCCATTGACCGCACCCGCCTGGTCCACGCCGATCAGCGGCGCACCGACACGACCACGCAGGTGGTGCCCGGCGGCACCGTCACCGAACGCTGGATTCCGGTGGAGCGCGTGGGGCTTTACGTGCCCGGCGGCAATGCGGTCTACCCGTCCAGCGTCGTGATGAATGTGGTGCCCGCGCAGGCCGCGGGGGTGGACAGCCTCGTGGTGGCCTCGCCTCCGCAGGCCGGCTTCGGTGGCCTGCCGCATCCGACGATCCTGGCCGCGGCGAAACTGCTCGGCGTGCGGGAGGTCTGGGCCGTCGGCGGTGCCCAGGCGGTGGCCCTGCTGTCCTACGGCGGCGTCGACACCACCGGTGAGCGCCTGGAACCGGTCGATATGATCACCGGCCCCGGCAATATCTACGTCACCGCGGCCAAGCGCCTGTGCCGCGGACTGGTCGGCATCGACGCCGAGGCCGGCCCCACCGAGATCGCGATCCTCGCCGACGCCACCGCCGATCCGGTGCATGTGGCCGCCGACCTGATCAGCCAGGCCGAACACGATGTGCTCGCCGCCAGCGTCCTGGTCACCGACAGCGCCGCACTCGCCGACGCCGTGGAAGACGCAGTGGCCGCTCAAATGCAGGTCGTCAAGCACCGGCACCGGGTCTCGGAGGCGTTGTCCGGCAGGCAGTCCGGCATCGTGCTGGTCGACGATATCGACCAGGGGCTGCGGGTGGTGAATGCCTACGCCGCCGAGCACCTGGAGATCCAGACCACCGATGCGCCCGCCGTCGCGGCCCGGGTGCGCAGCGCCGGAGCGGTTTTCGTCGGCGCGTGGTCGCCGGTGAGTCTCGGCGACTACTGCGCCGGATCGAATCATGTGCTGCCCACGGCTGGATGTGCCCGGCACTCCTCGGGTTTGAGCGTGCAGACCTTCCTGCGCGGTGTCCACGTCGTCGAGTACAGCGAGGCGGCGCTCAAAGACGTTGCGGGCCATGTGGTCGCGCTCGCCAACGCCGAGGACCTGCCGGCCCACGGCCAGGCCGTACAGGCTCGCTTCGAGGTCCTGCGGTGAGCGTGGTGAGCAACATTCCCGGATCGAGTGTGTCCCTGGACGATCTGCCGCTGCGGGAGAACCTGCGCGGTAAATCGCCCTATGGTGCACCACAGTTGACCGTGCCGGTGCAGCTGAACACCAACGAGAACCCCCACCCGCCGAGTAAGGCGCTGGTCGACGACGTGGCCGAATCGATCCGGGCCGCCGCGGCGGATCTGCATCGCTACCCCGATCGCGATGCGGTGGCGCTGCGCGCCGACCTGGCCGCGTACCTGACCCGGCAGACCGGGGTCGCGCTGGATGTGTCGAACGTGTGGGCCGCCAACGGCTCCAACGAGATCCTGCAGCAGCTGCTGCAGGCCTTCGGCGGGCCCGGGCGCAGCGCCATGGGCTTCGTGCCCTCGTATTCGATGCATCCGATCATCTCCGAGGGCATCGACACCGAATGGGTGGAGGCCAAGCGCAACGGCGACTTCTCGCTCGATGTCGACTATGCGCTGGCGCATATCGCCGAACGCCGTCCCGATGTGGTGTTCGTGACGAGCCCGAACAATCCGACCGGGCACAGCATTCTGCAGCCGGATCTGATCAGGATCCTGGAGGCGGCCCCGGGCATCGTGATCGTCGACGAGGCCTACGCCGAATTCTCCACCGGCTCCAGCGCAATCGAGCTGATCGACCGATTCCCTGCGAAACTCGTCGTCAGCCGGACGATGTCGAAGGCGTTCGCCTTCGCCGGCGGGCGCCTGGGCTATCTGGCCGCCGCCCCGGCCGTGATCGACGCGATGCTGCTGGTGCGGCTGCCGTACCACCTGTCGGTGGTCACCCAGGCCGCCGCGCGGGCGGCGCTGCGCCATGCCGGCGAGACCCTGGCCAGCGTCGCGGAATTGGCGGCACAGCGGGATCGGGTCGCGATTGCCCTGGCGCAGCTGGGATTCCGGGTCTGCCCGAGCGATGCCAACTTCCTGCTGTTCGGTCCCTTCGCCGACGCCCCCCGCGCCTGGCAGCACTACCTGAACGAGGGCGTGCTGATCCGCGACGTCGGCATTCCGGCGCACCTGCGGGTCACCATCGGCCTGGCCGCCGAGAACGACGAATTCCTGCGCGTCAGTGAGCTGCTGGCCGCTACCGAGCGGGTCGAGTCATGACCGATATCGAGACGAAAGACAGCATGCAGCGAACCGCGCGGGTGGAGCGAACCACCAAGGAATCCAGCATCCTCGTCGAACTGAACCTCGACGGCACCGGTAAGACCGACATCTCGACCGGCGTGCCCTTCTACGACCACATGCTGACCGCGCTGGGTGCGCACGCCAGCTTCGATCTGAGCGTGCGCTCCGAGGGCGATATCGAGATCGAGGCGCACCACACCGTCGAGGACACCGCGATCGTCCTCGGTCAGGCGCTGGGCCAGGCCCTCGGCGATAAGCAGGGCATCCGGCGTTTCGGCGACGCCTATATCCCGATGGACGAGACCCTCGCCCATGCGGCAGTGGACGTGTCCGGGCGGCCCTACTGCGTCCATGTCGGCGAGCCCGACCACCTGCTGCACGCGGTCATCCCGGGCTCACCGGTCCCCGGATCGGCAAGCTCCGCCCTGCGGCCCGGCGCACCGTATTCCACGGTGCTGAATCGGCACGTGTTCGAGTCGATCGCGCTGAACGCGCGGATCGCGCTGCATGTGCGGGTGCTCTACGGTCGCGATCAGCATCACGTGACGGAGGCCGAATTCAAGGCCGTGGCACGGGCTTTGCGCGCCGCGGTCGAGCTCGATCCGCGTGTGCACGGCGTGCCCTCGACGAAGGGGACACTGTGACATCGGTTGCCCTGCTGGACTACGGCTCCGGCAACCTGCATTCGGCCAACCGCGCCCTGATCCGTGCGGGCGCCGAGGTCACGGTCACCGCCGACCCCGATATCGCGCTGGCCGCGGACGGTCTCGTGGTACCCGGGGTGGGCGCCTTCGCCGCCTGCATGGCCGGGTTGCGAGATGTGCGCGGTGAACGCATCATCGGCAAGCGCCTTGCGGGCGGCCGTCCGGTGCTCGGCATCTGCGTCGGCATGCAGATCCTGTTCGAGCGCGGTGTCGAATTCGGCGTGGAGACCGAGGGTTGCGCCGAATGGCCCGGCACCGTCGAACGGCTGGATGCGCCGGTGCTGCCGCATATGGGCTGGAACACGGTGCGTCCCCCGGCCGACAGCGTCCTGTTCGCCGGAATGGACGCCGATACCCGGTTCTATTTCGTGCATTCCTACGCCGCGCAGCAGTGGACCTGGGACGAGCACGGCGTCCTCGCCCCGGCGAAACTCACCTGGTCCGAGCACGGTGCCCCGTTCCTGGCCGCGGTAGAGAACGGTCCGTTGTCCGCGACGCAATTCCACCCCGAGAAGTCCGGCGACGCCGGAGCGCAACTGCTGCGAAATTGGGTGCAATCACTGTAGATTCGCGGCCGAATTGTCGGCTGCGATCGTGTGGCCGCTCCGTCCGGCCGGATGCGCGCGCCGCCGGTAGGGTCGCGGGCACCGGCCTATGGTGCAGTGCGGGACCCGGTTGGTCGTGTGACCGAAAGCACGTGCTACCCACCCTCCGATAGCGACTTTCTAGCAATCTTCCGGTTAGGGTCGAGGTCGGTCGGGGACCACGCGGCGAAAGGGCCTGCCATGGGCAATATGCTGGCAATGCTGGGAACGGTGTTCAACCTCCCGATGTGGATCGGGTACATCAACACCGGATCCGGCGATATCCCGCTGCTGAGCGGATCGGCCTCGGGATCGACCGCAGCCGGATCGTCCTAGCTGGTCGCGGCGCTGGTTGCGGGTGCAATCGGGCTCCCTTGTAGGCTACTGCCCGTGAATCTTGTGCTGCTTCCCGCCGTCGATGTCGCCAATGGTGAGGCCGTGCGCCTGGTCCAGGGGGAGGCGGGCAGCGAGACCGGCTACGGTTCGCCGCGCGAGGCCGCGCTGGCCTGGCAACAGGCCGGCGCCGAATGGGTCCATCTGGTCGACCTGGACGCCGCCTTCGGCCGCGGCTCCAACCGCGACCTGATCGCCGAGCTGGTCGGCGAACTCGATGTGCAGGTGGAACTGTCCGGCGGCATCCGCGACGACGATTCCCTGAAGGCCGCGCTGGCGACCGGCTGCGCCCGGGTCAACCTGGGCACCGCCGCCCTGGAAAATCCGGAGTGGGCCGCCCGCGCCATCGGCGAATACGGCGACCGCATCGCCGTCGGCCTGGACGTGCGACTGACGCAGGGCCAGTACCGGCTGCGCGGGCGCGGCTGGGTCAGCGACGGCGGCGACCTGTGGGAGGTGCTCGAACGGCTCGAGCGGGACGGCTGCTCGCGCTACGTCGTCACCGACGTCACCAAGGACGGCACCCTCACCGGGCCGAATCTGGATCTGCTGCGCGAGGTGTGCCAGGCCACCGAGGCGCCCGTCGTGGCGTCGGGCGGGGTGTCGACCCTCGATGATCTGCGGGCCATCTCCGACCTGGTCTCCGACGGGGTCGAGGGCGCGATCGTCGGAAAAGCCCTCTACGCCGGGCGATTTACGCTGCCCGACGCGTTGGCGGCGGTGTCCTGAGTTAATGACCAGCCCCGGGGATCGCGCCACGCTGCTCGCCATCGCGAGCGAGGTATTGGACTCGGTCGCACCGCGTTTCGTGCAGGGCATCGGTGCGCCGAGCGCCGTCGACAAGGGCCGCGGCGATTTCGCCACCGAACTGGACCTCGAGCTGGAGCGCACGGTGTCGGCGAGCCTGGTCGAGCGCACCGGAATCGCGGTCCACGGCGAGGAATTCGGCGGCCCCGAGCTCGGCTCCGGTATCTCGTGGGTGCTCGATCCCATCGACGGCACCTTCAATTACTCTGCAGGACATCCCCTGTCGGGGATTCTGCTGGCGCTGGTCGAGGACGGTGTGCCGGTACTGGGCCTGACCTGGCTGCCGCTGCTGGGGCGGCGCTACGCCGCGGCCGTGGGCGGGCCGCTGCTGCTGGACGGAGATCCGTTGCCGCCCATGGAACCCGGCAAACTGGCCGAGGTGATGATCGGCTTCGGCGCCTTCAATCTTGATGCGCACGGACGCATTCCCGGCCGGTTCCGGTTCGACCTGCTCGGCGCGCTGAGCCGCCTCTCAGGCCGGTTGCGCATGCACGGTTCCACCGGAATCGACCTGGCGTTCACCGCATCCGGGGTGCTGGGCGGGGCCGTGGTCTTCGGCCACCATCCGTGGGACAACGCCGCCGGGGTCGCGCTGGTGCGCGCCGCCGGGGGAGTGGTCACCGATCTGCGCGGCGACGAGTGGACCATCACCTCCGGTTCGGTGCTCGCCGCCGCGCCCGGTGTGCACTCCGAATTGCTGGACATGATCAATACCGCGGCGGATGATGCCGCGGGCGAGTTGAACCGGAGTTGACCCAATGACACTGGCAGTGCGTGTGATTCCGTGCCTGGATGTGGACGCCGGGCGCGTGGTGAAGGGCGTGAACTTCGAAAACCTGCGGGACGCGGGCGATCCCGTGGAACTGGCCGCCGCCTACGACGCTCAGGGCGCCGACGAGCTGACCTTCCTGGACGTCACCGCCTCCACCGGTGACCGCGGCACCATGATCGACGTGGTGACCCGCACCGCCGAGCAGATCTTCATCCCGCTCACCGTCGGCGGCGGCGTCCGCACGGTGGACGATGTGGATCGGCTGCTGCGTGCCGGCGCGGACAAGGTGTCGGTGAACACCGCCGCCATCGCGCATCCGGAGATTCTGCGGGAGATGTCCCAGCGGTTCGGCTCGCAGTGCATCGTGCTGTCCGTCGACGCCCGTACCGTGCCCGCCGGTACCGAAGCAACCCCGTCCGGCTGGGAGGTCACCACGCACGGCGGCAAGCGCGGCACCGGCATCGACGCCGTCGAATGGGCCGTGCGCGGCGCCGAGCTCGGCGTGGGTGAGATCCTGCTGAATTCGATGGACGCCGACGGTACCAAGGCGGGGTTCGATCTGACCATGATCGCCGCGGTGCGCGCGGCGGTCACGGTTCCGGTGATCGCCAGCGGCGGCGCCGGGAAGGTCGGGGACTTCGCCCCCGCCGTCCGGGCCGGAGCCGACGCGGTCCTGGCGGCCAGCGTATTTCACTTCGGTGACCTCACGATCCCAGAGGTCAAGGATGCCATGCGCGCCGAGGGAATTACTATCAGGTAAAACTGGCATTGGTATAACGGTGTCTTAACGCCTCTCCTGCCTGAAGGCAGGGGATTTCACGCTCAGACCGCGACCGAACCATCCGCCCGAGGGAGGTGATCCGAACGTCTGACATCCTCAACACGTGTGTGGTCGCGCTCTGCCACAGCCGGATCACCATAGCTGTGTTCCGGTCCCAACAGTCTAACTGTCACCACCGACACCGATAGGAGACGGTGCTTCCTCCCCTTGTGGACGAGAGAGGATCTGCGCCAAACACTTGATGAGTCTGGATCCCGCTATCGCCGCTCGCCTCAAGCGCAACGAGGCCGGGCTGGTGGCCGCGGTCGCGCAGGAGCGCGGCAGCGGCGATGTGCTGATGATGGCGTGGATGGACGACGAGGCGCTGGCCCGTACCCTCGCCACGCGGGAGGCGACGTACTACTCGCGCTCGCGGCAGCAGTACTGGGTCAAAGGTGAGACCTCGGGGCATACGCAGTACGTGCACGAGGTGCGCCTGGACTGCGACGGCGATACCGTGCTGCTGATCGTCGACCAGCAGGGCGCGGCCTGCCACACCGGCACGCACACCTGCTGGGACGGGGACGTGCTGCTGGCGGATAAGGCAGACCAGCGCTGAATTCGGGCCGGATCAGGCGGCCCGGGCTGTGCCGATGGAGCCCGGCCGCTGGCCCTGCGTGGTTACGCTTCGCTGCCGCCTCCGGGCCTGACGCGGCCGGGCTGTGTCTATGGAGCCCGGCCGCTGGCCCTGCGTGGTTACGCTTCGCTGCCGCCTCCGGGCCTGACGCGGCCGGGCTCGGCGTCGGCCTCCGCGTTGCGTGTCGGCCGCTGTCCGTTGGCGCGTCCGAGACCGCGGGTGAGTCCGGTGTCGAGCTGTGCGACCATGGCCTCGCCCAGTTCCAGGAGCTGCTCGGTCTGCCGGTCGTCGAGACCGTCGAAGACCAGTCCGTGCACGGCCTCGAGATATCCGGGCCGGGCCTGTTCGACCTTCCGATATCCGGTCTCGGTCAGCACCGCATTCGCGCCGCGCCGCCCCGCCAGCACCTCCCGCTGAGCCCACCCCAGGCGCTCCAATTTTGTTATCACATGGGATAATCGCGATAGCGAAGCATTTGCTCGAGAGGCTAGTTCACTGAGCTGAAGTCGGCGTTCGGGCTCGGCGGCCAGTAGCTCGAGGATGAGGAACTCGAAGTGGGTCACGCCGGCCTCGCGCTGCAGCTGGGTATCCATGGCCGCGGGCAGCCGCGTCGTCAGCGCGACGAGAATTCGCCACGCTCGCTGTTCAGCCGGGTTCAGCCACTTCGTCACTTCGCGCCTCTCTTACCGCCAAGTGACGTGATCTCGTTAGCGAGACTAGGAAATCTTGAATCTTCAATCCACCGTCACCTGCAGAGAGCTAGTTTGCCATGATTTCGCTCGATGGTCACGGCTGTGCTGCATGACGTGACATCTCTCACGTGAGTCGCTACTCGGCGGTCAGATTCTTCGCAGTGGTTTCTGCCGGGGCGGATCGACTCTGTCGGTGCTTACCGGCGCGACGGGTGCGCAACCGGCGGCGCACCCGCACGAACAGGGCCAGCGCAAACAGGATCGCGGCGACGATGGCGCCGATCAGCGAGGCGCCCCGGAATCCGGGTGCCGCGACATCCAGCACCCGCTCGCCCGCGTGCGCGGCGCTGCTGCCGCCCCAGACGATGGTGAGCGTCATCAGATTCGGCAGCGCCGTGACCAGCGCCAGGATCGCTGCACTGCCGGCGAGGAATCGCCCGCCCCGCCGCCGCCACACCGCAACGGCCGCCAGCAGCAGAAACAGCGGCACCGCCGTGCAGAAGAATCCGAGCCCCAAGCCCGACCAGATGCCCTTGGCGAAGCTGCCGTGCCCGGACATGGCGGCGATGCGCTGCGCCCACCAGCGCGGGATGAACGAGGCCAGGATGAAGTAGGCGACGACCAGCGCCGCGATCACCGCGATCACCCCGATGATCCGGTTGCGCCACTTATTGGTGCTGGATGATTGCTCCGTGTGTGGAGAGGTCATATGACCAGCGTATGTGTAATTTGCTGAAGAGCGTGCGCTACACGCCCGGCGGTCGCCCTCCGCGGAAATGGCAAGGCCGGACCGGTTTCCCGGTCCGGCCTTGCCGATGGCGGTCGCCCGCTGGGCTCAGACTCCGAGGAGTGTGGCCACCTCGGGGTTCTTGATGTTCATGACGTCCAGGATGCCGTGCGCCTTGAGGAACGGCTTGAGCTCCTTGATGCGGTCGGAGTGCTCGGCGTACTCGTCCGGGAACTTGCGACGATCCAGGCCCTCCAGGGCCTTGACGTAGGTCACGAACGAGGCCAGGGCGTTGTACTTGGTCGCGCCCGCGGGGCCGCCCATCTGCTGGTTCATCTGCATCATCCGCGGCGGTTGGCCGGGCATGCTGCCCATCGGCTGCGGCGCCGCGTGCCGGGGACCCTCCGGTGCCATCGGTTGCGAGGGATACATCGGTAACTGAACTCCGCTCTGTATCGGTGGCCTCCGCACGGCGAGCAGGACACGAGCAACGCTGGAGACAACTCGCGCCCGGTGGTCCGGCGGATGGCTTATGTCCGGTTGGTTGTGGTCTAGCTGAGGGTGACGCCGTCGATCATGTGCCCCAGTCATTCGCTGCCGGCCGGGGCGCGGCTGTGTCCGGATCTATGCAAACCCCCACCCCGCCGTCCCGGCCTGCTAGCCCCCGCGATCATCGCGCGGGCCTCATCAGACGGGGACGTTCGATGCCGGTGAGCTGTACCACGATCGATCCGGCGGGTGAACGGCGTGCGTAAGGGTAGCGCCCATACCGGGCGGGCCGGGGACGAATCGCTGATCCGCTGTGCGGCCCGCGGGAATCCGGCCATACCCCACCCACCGCCCCGGTCTGCTGTCCGTCCCTGAAATGATGGGTGGATGCACGGCGCAATCGATCGTCCGGGGACCTCGACCACCACCACCCGCGAGGAGTTCCGCCTCCTCGCGGCCGAGCACCGGGTGGTCCCGGTGACCCGAAAGGTGCTGGCGGACTCCGAAACTCCGCTCTCGGCCTACCGCAAGCTGGCCGCCGACCGCGCGGGCACCTTCCTACTCGAGTCGGCCGAGAACGGGCGCTCCTGGTCGAGGTGGTCGTTCATCGGCGCGGGCAGCCCGACCGCGCTGAGCGTGGTCGACGGGCAGGCGGCCTGGCTCGGCGCCACCCCGGCCGACGCGCCGTCCGGCGGCGATCCGCTGGTGGCGCTGCGCGAAACCCTGGAGCTGCTGCGCACCGAGCGCCTGCCCGGCCTGCCGCCGCTGACCGGCGGTCTGGTCGGTTACCTCGGCTACGACATCGTGCGCCGGATGGAACGGCTGCCGGAGCTGGCCGTGGACGATCTACACGTGCCGGAGATGGTGCTGCTGCTGGCCACCGACCTGGCCGCATTCGACCACCACGAGGGCGCGATCACGCTGATCGCCAACGCCGTCAACTGGAACGGCACCGATGAGCGCGTCGACGAGGCCTACGACGACGCGGTCGCCCGGCTGGACCTGATGACCGCGGCGCTGGCCGCCCCTGCCGCATCCACGGTCTCGGTCTTCGACCGCCCCGAGCCGGACTATCGCCGCCAGCACACCAGCGAGGAGCACGGCGCGGGCGTGCTGCGGCTGGTCAAGGAGATCGAGGCGGGCGAGGCGTTCCAGGTGGTGCTGTCGCAGCGGTTCGAGATGGATTACGACGGCAGCCCGCTGGATCTTTACCGGATGCTGCGCGCGTCGAATCCGAGCCCGTACATGTATCTGATGCATATTCCGGACGGCTCGGGCGGCACCGCATTCTCGATCGTCGGCTCCAGCCCGGAAGCGCTGGTGACGGTCAAGGACGGCGTGGCGACCACGCATCCGATCGCCGGCACCCGGTGGCGCGGTGCCACCACCGAGGAGGATGTGCTGCTGGAGAAGGATCTGCTGGCCGACGCCAAGGAGAACGCCGAGCACCTCATGCTCGTCGACCTGGGGCGCAACGATCTGGGGCGGGTGTGCACCCCGGGCACCGTGCGGGTCACCGACTATCGCCACGTCGAGCGGTACAGCCACGTGATGCACCTGGTGTCGACGGTGTCGGCCCAGCTCGCCCCCGGCCGCATCGCCCTGGACGCGGTGCAGGCGTGCTTCCCCGCCGGCACCCTGTCGGGCGCGCCGAAGGTGCGGGCGATGGAGCTGATCGAGGAGCTGGAACCGACCCGGCGCGGGGTCTACGCCGGCGTGGTCGGCTATCTCGACTTCGCCGGTGACGCCGATACCGCCATTGCGATCCGCACCGCGCTGCTCAAGGACGGCATCGCCTACGTGCAGGCCGGCGGCGGCATCGTCGCCGACTCGGAGCCCGAATACGAGGACACCGAGTCACGGAACAAGGCGATGGCGGTGCTCAATGCCATCGCCGCGGCCCGCACGGTCCGCGCCTTCGCTCCCGAACCCGGCGGCGCCGAGTAATGGGGGGCGAGCGATGAGCGCAACGGAACCCGAATCGTCGCACGTCGATGGTGCTGCCAAGCGGCGGCAGCCGCTCGGCCCGGTGGTGCTACTCGCGCTGGCCGCGGCCGCGCTGTGGGTCGCTTCCCGCATGACGTGGGTAACCATCGTGTCCTCGGACGGCCTGACCGAGCCGCGCACCAACCACCTCGACGGTGGCGTGTGGTTCGGCGCGTTGACGCCGCTGGCACTGGTGCTGCTGGCGGCGATCGCGGCCGTCTTCGCGGCCCGCGGTTGGCTGCGTCGCCTGGTCGGGGTGGTGGTCGCCGTGGTGGCCGCGGTCGCCGCCGTGCCCGGATTCGCGCTGCTGACCCACCACGGCGAGGTCGGCAAGCGGGCGGCGATCCTGGTCGAACTGCCGGCCCGCGCGCACGTGGACCTGGTCAGCGTCGCCGCATTCCCCGCGACGCTGAGCGTGCTCGCCGCGATGCTGGCCTTCGTCGCGGGTGTGCTGCTGGCCCGGATGCCCGAGAGCACCGCGCGGACGTCCGGAAAGTACGACAACCCCGTGTTCCGGCGCGCGGCCGCCGCCGAACAGGTGGCCCAGCAGCGGGCACACACCGCATCGGGCGAGCACAATGCGGCAGCGGGCGGGAACGGCACGGCAGCGGGCGAGCACGGTGCGGTGCGGGGCGAACAGGATGCGAAATCCCCTGCGTCCCAGCCCGACTCCGCGTCCGGGCAGCCGCTGTCCGAACGGGTGCTGTGGGATGCCCTCGACGCGGGCGCCGATCCCACCGACGACGAGGCCGGACGTGATCGGTGATGCACGGACCGGGGCGGTGGGGCGGGGGTATGCATCGACATGGCCCAGGTGCGACGGGGAACACCCCGGCGTCGGCGCCGTGAGCACGGCCATTTACTCTTTAACCGCATCGGTGAGACAGCGCCTGGGGGGATTCTCAGGCATCAAGTCCGTCTCCCCAGAAAGGATTCGAGCCAGATGACCGTACTCGACTCGATTCTCGACGGGGTCCGCGCGGATGTGGCCGCCCGGGAAGCCCACCTGGATTTCCAGGCCGTCAAGAAGGCTGCCGCGGCGGCCCCCTCCCCGCGCAACGCGCTCGCCGCGCTGCATCAGGACGGCGTCGGAGTCATCGCCGAGGTAAAGCGGGCCAGCCCCTCCAAGGGTGCGCTGGCCGATATCCCGGACGCGGCCAGCCTGGCGAAGGCGTACCAGGACGGCGGCGCGCGAATCATCAGCGTGCTCACCGAGGGGCGCCGCTTCCACGGCTCGCTCGACGATCTGGACGCCGTGCGTGCGGTCGTCGATCTGCCCATCCTGCGCAAGGATTTCGTCGTCGGCCCGTACCAGATTCACGAGGCGCGCGCCCACGGCGCGGACGTGATCCTGCTGATCGTGGCCGCCCTGGAACAGGACGTGCTGGCGTCGCTGATCGATCGCACCGAATCGCTCGGTATGACCGCGCTGGTCGAGGTGCACACCGAGGAGGAGGCCGACCGCGCCCTCGAGGCCGGCGCCTCGGTGATCGGCGTCAACGCCCGCAACCTCAAGACCCTCGAGGTGGACCGGGACGTCTTCGCGCGCATCGCCCCCGGGCTGCCCACCGAGGTCATCCGGGTCGCCGAATCCGGGGTCAGCGGAACCGCCGACCTGCTGGCGTACGCGGGTGCCGGAGCGGACGCCGTGCTGGTCGGCGAGAGCCTGGTGACCAGCGGTGATCCGCGCGCCGCGGTATCGGAGCTGGCGACCGCCGGAACCCACCCGTCCTGCCCGCGCCCGCTGCGCAGGGGAGCCGCTCGATGACCAGCGCTACCAACCCCGTGCTGCCCCCGGCGAGCGCGGGGGTTACCCAGCGCAGTCACGAGCCCGACGCGGGTGGCCATTTCGGCGTCTACGGCGGTCGTCATGTGCCCGAGGCGTTGATGGCGGTGATCGAGGAGGTCACTGCGGAATACGACAAGTGCCGCGTCGATCCGGGGTTCCTGGGCGAGCTGGACCGCCTGCAGCGCGACTACACCGGCCGGCCGTCGCCGATCTTCGAATGCACCCGCCTGGCCGAGCACGCGGGCGGCGCGCGGATCTTCCTGAAGCGGGAGGATCTGAACCACACCGGATCTCACAAGATCAACAACGTGCTGGGTCAGGCACTGCTGGCCAAGCGGATGGGCAAGACCCGGATCATCGCCGAGACCGGCGCGGGCCAGCACGGCGTCGCGACCGCGACCGCGTGCGCGCTGCTGGGCCTGGACTGTGTGGTCTACATGGGCGCGGTCGACACCGTGCGCCAGCAGCTCAACGTCGCACGGATGCGCCTGCTCGGCGCCGAGGTGATCTCGGTGACCAGCGGCTCGCAGACCCTCAAGGACGCCATCAACGAGGCGCTGCGGGACTGGGTCTCCCACGCCGATGACACCTATTACGTCTTCGGCACCGCCGCGGGCCCGCATCCGTTCCCATTGATGGTGCGCGATTTTCAGCGCGTGATCGGCATGGAGGCGCGGGCGCAGATCCTCGCGCAGGCCGGGCGGCTGCCCGACGCGGTGACCGCGTGCATCGGCGGCGGCTCCAACGCGATCGGCATCTTCCATGCCTTCATCGACGATCCCGGCGTGCGGTTGCTGGGCTTCGAGGCGGCCGGCGACGGCGTCGAAACCGGAAGGCACGCGGCCACCTTCACCGGCGGCACGCCGGGCGCATTCCAGGGCGCGTACTCGTATCTGTTGCAGGACGAGGACGGCCAGACCATCGAATCGCATTCCATCTCCGCGGGTCTGGACTATCCGGGCGTCGGCCCCGAGCACGCGTACCTGAAGGATATCGGCCGCGCCGAGTATCGGCCGGTCACCGACGTCGAGGCGATGGATGCGCTGCTGCTGCTCTCGCGTGCCGAGGGCATCATCCCGGCCATCGAATCCGCGCATGCGGTGGCGGGGGCGCTGCCACTGGGCCGCGAAATCGGCGAGGGCGCAATCATTCTGGTGAACCTGTCGGGGCGCGGCGATAAGGATATGGACACCGCGGCTACCTGGTTCGGGCTGTTCGACGAGGAGACCAAGAAATGAGCCGCCTGGCCGAGACGTTCGCGGCCTGCCGCGCGGAGGACCGGGCCGCACTCATCGGCTACCTCCCGTCGGGCTATCCGGATCTGGCCGGATCGATCGCCGCCTGCACCGCGATGGTCGAATCCGGTTGCGACATCATCGAAGTCGGCATCGCCTACTCCGATCCGGTAATGGACGGCCCCACCATCCAGGCCGCCGCCGAGCAGGCGCTGCGCGGCGGGGTACGGGTGCGCGACGTCTTCGCGGTGGTCGAGGCGATCACGAGGGCCGGCGGTAAAGCGGTCGTGATGACCTACTGGAATCCGGTGCTGAAATACGGCGTCGACAGCTTCTCGCGCGATCTGGCCGCCGCCGGCGGGCTCGGGCTGATCACCCCGAATCTGATCCCCGAGGAGGCCGACGACTGGCTCGCGGCCTCGCGGGCGCACGACCTGGACCGCATCTTCCTGGTGGCCCCCTCCTCCACCGAGGAACGGCTCGCCATGACCCTCGAGGCCAGCAGCGGCTTCGTCTACGCCTCGTCCACGATGGGCGTGACCGGCGCCCGCGACGCGGTCTCCTCGATGGCCCCGGAGCTGTGCGCGAGAATCCGCGCCCACTCCGATATCCCGATCGGCGTCGGCCTCGGCGTCCGCGACGGGGCCCAGGCCGCCGAGATCGCCGCCTACGCCGACGGCGTCATCGTCGGCTCGGCCCTGGTCACCGCCACCGGACAGGGCCTGGACGCGGTGCGCGCCCTCACGGCCGAGCTCGCCAAGGGCGTCCGCTCGGCCGCCGTCGCGTCATAGGCTCGCTCCGCTGCGACGGGCTACGCGGTTCTTGCGATATCGCGGCGCTCCGTTACGGTGGGGCGCGTGACCGTACAAGTCCTGGCCGACAGTGTCGTGTCGAACTCTGCAATGCACAGCACCGTGCTGGCCTACCTTCCCAGTCCGCCGCGGGGCGTCTGGTATCTCGGTCCGTTTCCGCTGCGGGCATATGCGCTCTGCATCATCCTCGGCATCGTCGTGGCGATCTGGCTGGGGGAGCGGCGCTGGGAGCAGCGCGGCGGTAAGCCGGGCGCGGTGCTGGATGTGGCGATGTTCGCGGTGCCGTTCGGCCTGGTCGGTGGGCGGCTCTACCACGTGTGCACCGACTGGTACCGGTACTTCGATGCGGGCAAGGATCCGTGGGATGCGCTGAAGGTGTGGGACGGCGGCCTGGGCATCTGGGGTGCGGTGCTGCTCGGCGGCATCGGCGCGTGGATCGGCTGCCGGGTGTACCGAATCCCGTTGCCCGCCTTCGGCGATGCCATCGCGCCCGGGATCCTGCTGGCGCAGGCCATCGGCCGGGTGGGCAATTATTTCAACCAGGAACTCTACGGCCACGACACGACCAAGCCGTGGGGCCTGGAGATCTTCCTGCGCTTCGATCACAACGGACAGCTGGACATGATGAACGGCGTCTCCACCGGCGTCGTGCAGCGGGTGGTGCAGCCCACCTTCCTGTACGAACTGGTGTGGAATCTGCTCGGTGTGACGGCGCTGATCTGGCTCGATCGGCGATACCGCATCGGCCACGGGCGCCTGTTCGCGCTGTACGTCGCGGTCTACACCTTCGGCCGCTTCTGGGTGGAACTGCTGCGCGACGACGACGCCACCCATATCTTCGGCATCCGGATCAATTCGTTCACCTCGACGATCGTATTCCTCTGCGCCATCGCGTATTTCCTGCTCGCCACCAAGGGGCGCGAGGCGGCCGCGGCACTGCAGCCCGGCGGCGACCGGCCCTGGCCGTGGCAGGGGGCCGCGCTGCGGCGATACGGCGCGGACTCGGCGGCGAGCGAGGCCGATGCCACGTCGGCGGACGACGAGCCGGACTCGGCGAACCCGGACGACGAGGGCGATTCCGAATCCGGGTCGGAGCGGGAAGACCCGGTGGGCGAGGGTGATTCCACCACCCGGGAACCGGATTCTGCGACCGACCGTTCGGTCGATACCGACAAGGCCACGAAGTAGCCTTCGAAATCAACTGCGCCGCAGCCGGGCTCGGGACTCCGAGCCCGGCTGCGGCGTCTTCGTTGCAGGGGCCGGGCAATGAATGCACTGCCGCAGGCGATTACAGATCAGCAACTCGTCGGTGCCCGGGGATGCGGTGGTGAAATCCGCCGAGTAGAAAGAGAACCGACGTTCGGGCTGCCCAGCGGGGCGGCGGGACGGGGAGTCCGGTCCCTGCGTTGTGCGACCGGGTGAACGAAAGGAAAGTAAGTGACGGACCCCTACCAGCAGCAGCCCGGGTACGGACCGCAGTACGGCGTGCCGGGTACCGGTCCCGGTATGGGCGGAGCGGGCGCGTACGGCCAGCCACCGGACCCCTACGCCCAGCCACAGGCCGCGTACGGGCAGCAGCCCCCCAATCCCTACGGCCAGTCCAACCCCTACAACCAGCAGATCTACACCCAGGGCAATCCGTACAACGCGCCGGTGTACGGCCAGCCCAACGTGGACCTGCAGGCGCCCTTCGGCCGCAATCAGGCCGGTGAACCCTATTCGGATAAGTCGAAGCTGGTGGCGGGTCTGCTGGAGCTGTTCCTGGGTGGCTTCGGCGCCGGCCGGTTCTATCTCGGCTACAACGGAATGGGTGTCGCCCAGTTGCTGGTCACCATCTTCACCTGCGGCGTGGGCGGCCTCTGGCCGCTGATCGACGCGATCATGATCCTCACCGGCAATGTGCGCGACCCGTTCGGACGCCCGCTACAGGAGAACTAGGCCAGAGCACCGTCATCCCGGCGTGTTTGTGGCCGGGACGAACAAGGATTTTGCGCAACCCGAGTGCAATGCACAACAGGTGTCCGCGCATGTCGTACGCTGTTCCGGTTCTATATGTCGTGTCCGGGACGTTTCGCCCGCACCGCTGGAGAGGTACCCCATTGCGCCGCAAGCTGTTCGCCGCCGTGCTCGCCATTGCCGCCGTCACCGGCCTGACCGCCGCATGTGGCAGCAGCAGTGACCCGAACGTGCTGAAGGTCGGGACCGAGGGCACCTATTCGCCGTTCAGCTACCAGGGGAGCGACGGTAAGCTCACCGGCTACGACATCGAGGTCGTACAGGCGGTGGCGAATAAGCTCGGCAAGAAGGTCGAATTCACCCAGACTCCGTGGGACTCGATCTTCGCGGGACTCGAGTCCAAGCGGTTCGATCTGGTGGCCAACCAGGTGACGATCAATCCCGACCGGCAGGCCAAGTACGCGCTGTCCCAGTCGTATACCACCTCCGAGGGCGTCATCGTGACCCGCGCCGACGATCACTCGATCAACGGGCTGCCCGACCTGCGCGGCAAGACCTGCGCCCAGTCCTCCACCAGCAACTGGAGCAAGGTGGCCTCCGACGCGGGCTGCAAGGTCGAGGCCGTGGAGGGCTTCGTGCAGGCGGTCCAGCTGCTCAAGGAGGGCCGGGTGGACGCACTGGTCAACGACACCCTCGCGGTGGGCCAGTACACCAAGCAGACAGGTGACACCGCGGTGAAGGTCGCCGCCAAGACCGGCGACACCAGCCAGCAGGGCTTTGCCGCCCGCAAGGACTCCGGCGCGCTGATCGGCCAGATCAACACCGCCCTGAACCAGCTGCGCGCGGACGGGACCCTGGCCGCGATCTCGAAGAAGTACTTCGGCACCGACGTCAGCAAGTAGGCGCCGACTCCATGAGCCCAGATACCTGGGAGCTGATTCGCCACAATCTCGAGCCCATGCTTGTGGCGACGGTCACCAAGACGTTGCCGTTGACGGCGATCAGTTTTTGTGTCGGCCTGGTCATCGCGCTGTTCGTGGCGCTGGCGCGGATGTCGAAGGTATGGCCGGTCTCGGCGGCGGCCCGGTTCTATATTTCGATCATTCGCGGCACGCCGTTGCTGGTGCAGTTGTTCATCGTGTTTTACGCGTTGCCCGAGCTGAATATCGTGATCGACCCGTTCCCGGCGGCGGTCATCGCGTTCAGCCTCAACGTCGGCGGCTATGCCGCCGAGGTGATTCGCGCGGCCATCCTGTCCGTCGCGAACGGGCAGTGGGAGGCCGCGCAGGCGCTGGGCCTGTCGTATCCGCAGACGCTGCGATCGATCATCCTGCCGCAGGCCGCGCGCATTGCGGTGCCGCCGTTGTCGAATACGCTCATTTCGCTGGTGAAGGACACCTCGCTGGCGTCCACGATTCTGGTAACCGAACTGTTGCGGGTTGCCCAGTTGGCGGCCGCCCCGACCTTCGATTTCTTCGCGCTCTATGGGGTCGCGGCGATTTACTACTGGGTAATATGTTTAGTACTCGGATTTGCGCAAACCCGCCTCGAGACGAGGCTGGCCAGACACATCGCTAGGTAGCGAAGATCATAGGTCCGACCTATTGATAGCGAAGGGTATGCCCGGTAAGCGAAGCATTCCGGGCAGGGCTAGGCTCGAGCCGTGATGCGACGGACAAAAATTGTGTGCACCCTCGGGCCGGCCACAGCCTCCGAGGACCGGATCCGCGACCTTGTCGACAGCGGCATGGACGTGGCCCGGTTGAACTTCAGCCACGGCGACCACCCCGATCATGCTGCCAACTACGAGAAGGTGCGGAAGGCCGCCGACCGCGCGAATCGCGCCGTGGCCATTCTCGCGGATCTGCAAGGCCCCAAGATCCGGCTCGGCCGGTTCATCGACGGCCGGACCACCTGGGCGACGGGGGAGGAGGTGCGCATCACCGTCGACGACGTCGAGGGCACCCACGATCGCGTCTCCACCACCTACAAGGAGCTGGCCGCGGACGCCAAGGCCGGCGACCGGCTGCTGGTCGACGACGGCAAGGTCGGCCTGACCGTGCTGCGCGTCGAGGGTAACGACGTGGTGTGCACGGTGACCGAGGGCGGCCCGGTCTCGAACAACAAGGGCGTCTCGCTGCCCGGCATGGATGTGTCGGTGCCGGCGCTGTCCGAAAAGGACATCGCGGACCTGGAATTCGCCCTGCAGATGGGCGTCGACTTCATTGCACTGTCCTTCGTGCGCTCCCCGGCGGATGTGGAACTCGTGCACGATATTATGGATCGCGTCGGGCGCCGCGTGCCGGTGATCGCGAAGCTGGAGAAGCCCGAGGCCATCGACAACCTCGAGGCGATCGTGCTGGCCTTCGACGCGGTCATGGTCGCCCGCGGCGATCTGGGCGTGGAGCTGCCGCTCGAGCAGGTGCCGCTGGCGCAGAAGCGTGCGATCCAAATGGCTAGGGAGAACGCCAAACCCGTGATCGTGGCGACCCAGATGCTGGAGTCGATGATCACCAACTCCCGGCCCACCCGCGCCGAGGCCTCCGATGTCGCCAACGCGGTGCTCGACGGCGCTGACGCGGTGATGCTCTCGGGTGAGACCTCGGTCGGCGAGTATCCGATCGAGACGGTGCGCACCATGTCCCGCATCGTGCACGCCGTGGAGGCGGAAACCTCCGCGCGGGTACCACCGCTGACCCACCTGCCGCGCACCAAGCGCGGCGTCATCTCCTACGCCGCCCGCGATATCGGCGAGCGGCTCAACGCCAAGGCGCTGGTGGCGTTCACCCAGTCCGGTGACACCGTGCGCCGCCTGGCCCGCCTGCACACCCCGCTGCCGCTGCTGGCGTTCACGCCGCTGCCGGAGGTGCGCAGCCAGCTCGCGCTGGCCTGGGGTGTGGAGACGTTCATCGTGCCGCCGGTGGGCTCCACCGACGAGATGATCGGCCAGGTCGACAAGGAACTGCTCTCGCTCAACCGCTACAACAAGGGTGATCTGGTGGTCATCGTGGCCGGTTCCCCGCCAGGCACCGTCGGCTCCACCAACCTCATTCACGTGCACCGCATCGGCGAGGAGGATCACTGAGTTGAATTCAGCACTGGGCGAATCGGTGTCGACGGAACGTAGCGACCTGCAGGTGCTGCTGGGTCTGCTGGATCTGGAGCAGACCGGCGAGAACACCTTCCTCGGCCACCACCCGGAGAAGGTGTGGAGCCGCACCTTCGGCGGGCAGCTGGTGGCGCAGGCGATCGTGGCCGCGGGCCGCACCGTCGGCCCCGGGCGCCCGGTGCACGCGATCAACGCGCACTTCGTGCGCGGCGGTGATGTGAAGAAGCCCATCGAATACCGGGTGGAACGCCACCGTGACGGGCGCGCATTCGCCAATCGGACCGTCACCGCCTATCAGGGCGACCAGGAGCTGTTCGTCATGCTGGCGGCCTTCCAGGACTACGGCAAGGGCCTCGAGCACGGCACGCCCGTGCCGCAGGTGCCCGATCCGGACGGGCTGCCGCGGATCGAGAAGTCCTTCGAGGGCCTCGAGGACCGGCTGCAGATGTTCGTGAATGCGCCGCATCCGATCGACATGCGCTACACGAACGATCCGGCCTGGATCCTCAAGGGCACGGGGGGAACGCTCAACCACAATCGGGTGTGGATGCGGGCCGACGGCGCACTGCCCGAGGACCCGCTGATTCACGTTGCGACGCTGGGATATTCGTCCGACACCACGGTGCTGGATTCGATCATCACCACGCACGGGCTGTCCTGGGGCTTCGACCGGATCGTCGCCGCGACGGTGAATCACTCGATCTGGTTCCATCGGCCGTTCCGCTTCGACGAGTGGGCGCTGTACGCGACCCAGTCGCCGGTGGCTGCGGGGCAGCGGGGGCTGGCCATGGGGCATTTCTATTCACGGGCAGGGGAATTGCTGGCGACGGTCGTGCAAGAGGGCGTCATCCGGCACTTCCCGGCCAGGCACTAGGCTCCCACCTCGTCGCGCTAGGCTCCCACCTCACTGTCATCCCGGCACGCTTTTGGCCGGGATCTTCCGACAGATTCCGGCCAAAAGCACGCCGGAATGACGGCGGGCTAGATCAGTTCGCGATTTTCTTCCAGGTCGAAGCTTTCGCGGTGCAGGGTGTGGATCTCATAAGGCACCGCGTCCTCGGCCGAGATATAGCGCATGAGCTGTTGTTCCAGCTGGGCCAGGTTCGCCTCGGTGAGCAGGGTGGCGTCGCCGACCAGGCTCAGGGCGATCTCATAGGTGCGGCGCTCGCGCGGATCGGCGCGGGGATGGTCTGCGCGCCATTGGTTTTCGAGCACCGTATGGTCCGGCTGATCGGGGTCGACGGGCAGGGTGAAGCGCCACGCGAACAGGTCGCGGTCGGCCACATGGTCATCGACCACCTGGCGCACGATCGCCACGACGCGTTCGAGTGTTTCGGGTGTCACATAAACATGGAGTGAAACATCCGAAATTCGTTTCGGCATGTCTGAGTCCTGTTCTTGTGTCGGACCTTTGGCGGCGGTGCGTACTGGGGGAGTGCGGTGCCGTTCGCGGGGAGTCTAGTCCCTCGCGAACGGCAATGGGGAGGACACCTCCGGGTACCCCCTGAATTGGTCGGATACACCACCGGTTCTGCTCGGTGACGGGGTTCATTTCGGGGGTGCGGTTCGTCCGCGAGCTGTTGTCCGGCTGGTTCCCGTACGGGCCACGGTCGGCGCCACACGCGCCAGTCCGGTCGGGGTGGCCATATCGTCGTACATGGTGTCGATGCCGCCGCGCAGGTAATACACCTCGTGCCAGAACCCGGTGCCGCCGGAATCGCGCAGGAATCGCTGCCACCACTCCCGGTGCGGTTCCGAGCGGGTCCAGCGCTCCAGGCTCTCCAGATCGCGCCAGTACTGTCGCGCACCCCAGTGCGGCGGGAACAGCGACCAGATGATGTCCTCGTGCAGCAGCAGCCCATCGGGGCGATCGCGGTGCGAGCGATACAGCTGGGGCCCGACTCCCAGTAGCCGCAACATCCCGCGAGGGGTACGCACACGCATACCGAGATAGATGACGACCAGGTCCGGATATCCGGACAGGTCGGCTGTCAGCCGATTCACCCGCATGCGGCGACCTCCATTCGAGCCGGGGTCGTGTTTTCACCCTACGCGGAACTACGTACCGCGCCACCCTGCGGTTCGACGAAGAAGCCGGCGATGTGCCTGCTGCGAATATGGAGCCCACCTTGGTGCCGACTGTGGGACTCGAACCCACACGTCCGTTAGGACAACGGTTTTTGAGACCGCCGCGTCTGCCTGTTCCGCCAAGTCGGCGCACCGGGTGGAAATGATAGCCGGTGAGGGGGCCGGTTACCGAATCGGTGTGACGCCGTCCGGTTCTCGCTGGGTAGGTGGGTTCTGAGGGAAGTTGAACGGTACTCTTTAGGTCACTCGGATGCGAGGCGGTCCGTCGAGGGCGGCGTCGGACGGTAAGCGCCGGGTGTCGGCATCGGAACCACGAGGGGTCTATGTATGGGAACGTCAGCAGGGGGCGCGAAGAGCGCGGGAACCGCCGCGAAGCGGGTGGTCGTGGCCGAGGACGAGGCCCTCATCCGGATGGACCTGGTGGAGATGCTCTCCGAGGAGGGCTATCTGGTGGTGGGTGAGGCGGGCGACGGCCAGCAGGCGGTCGACCTTGCCGTGGAGTTTCGTCCGGATCTGGTGATCATGGACGTCAAGATGCCGAGGCGCGACGGGATCGATGCCGCGGCCGAGATCGCCTCGAAACGCGTTGCGCCGGTTGTGATCTTGACCGCATTCAGTCAGCGTGACCTGGTCGAGCGGGCGCGCGATGCCGGTGCGATGGCGTATCTGGTCAAGCCGTTCACCAAATCGGATCTGGTGCCGGCGATCGAGCTGGCCGCGAGCCGGTTTCACGAGATCACGGCGTTGGAGGAGGAGGTCGCGAGCCTGTCCGACCGGCTCGAGACGCGCAAACTCGTCGAGCGTGCCAAGGGTGTGCTGATGCAGACGCAGGGGCTGTCCGAGCCGCAGGCATTCAAATGGATTCAGCGCACCGCCATGGATCGCCGCACGACGATGAAGGCGGTAGCCGAGGTGGTGCTGGAAAATTTGGCTCCCAAGTAGTGGTCGCTGCCGGATTGCCGCCGGTTTACACGGTGGAAACACAGTTGTGACAAAAATTTGGGATCGAAGCAAGACTTATGCCTCGAATGTGATGCGGACCTAACCTCGCACCGCTATGTTCTGAGCTTGGTCGGCATGGTCGGCCTCCCTCGGAGACCCCGGGGGATCGCTGGACATAGAGGTGTATCTTGCTTGGTTCAATCACCCGGAGCTCCACGCGCAGTCGTGTGGCCCGTGGCGCATTGGTGATCGGGGCTGCGGCCGTCCTGGCCGTGGCCGGGTGCAGTAGTAAGTCGACGACGACCAGTTCTGGCGGCGGCGCCAGCTCCGGAAACCTGTCGATCAAGGCTCTGGTGCAGATCGACGAGCAGGGTAAGGCGGTGCCCGCGTCGACCAGCGGGACCCCCGCCGACCCTGCCGGTGACGGCAAGGCCACCTGCGCGCCGACCACCGCGATCGGCTTTGCCGGCGCGGAGACCGGCGGAAACTCCGCCCTGGGCATCAATATCCTGGACGGCGCCAAGCTGGCTCTGCAGCAGCACAACGCGGCCAACAAGGGCTGCCAGGTGGTGCTGAAGCCCTTCGATACCGAGGGGGATCCGCAGAAGGCCACTCAGGTGATCCCGTCGGTGATCAGCGATCAGTCGATCGTGGGCCTGATCGGCCCGGCGTTCTCCGGTGAGACCAAGGCGACCGGTCAGGTGATCAGCGATGCGGGGTTGCCCTCGCTGACCTCCTCCGCCACCAACGCCGCCCTGACCAAGAACGGGTGGAAGTCCTTCTTCCGCGGCCTGGCCAACGATGACGTGCAGGGCCCGTCGGTGGCCCACTACCTGACCGGCACCGCCGGCTACAAGAAGATCTGTGTCGTGCAGGACGACTCCGATTACGGTGTCGGCCTGGCCAAGTCGGTGACCGCGGCCCTGGGCTCGTCCGCCGACTCGTCGTGCTCGGCCAACGTCAAGACCGGTGACCGGGACTTCTCCGCGACGGTGTCCAAGCTGTCGTCCGCCAAGCCGGATGCGATCTTCTACTCGGGCTACTACGCCGAGGCGGCCCCGCTGGTCGAGCAGCTGCGCTCGGGTGGGGTGACCGCGGCCTTCGTCTCCGACGACGGCACCAACGACCCGCAGTTCGTCAAGCAGGCCGGCGATTCCACCAAGAATGCGCTGCTGTCCTGCCCGTGTGGCCCGGCGCCGGATTCCTTCGCCACCGCCTACAACACCCTCAACAAGCAGGACCCGGGCGTGTACTCGGTCGAGGCATACGACCTGACCACGATCCTGCTCAAGGCCATCGACGCGGGCAAGGTGACCCGTCCGGACGTGCTGAACTTCGTGCGCAACTACGACGGTCAGGGCCTGGCCCGTGTCTACAAGTGGGACAGCACAGGTGAGCTGACGAAGGCCACGATCTGGATGTACCAGGTCAAGTAGGCGCCACCCGTATCGGCAACAGCGTGCACCGGGTTGGGGGGAACCCCTCCTCCCGGTGCACGCCCCTTCCGTCACCCCGGAAGGGGCACCGGAATATCCGGCCAGGGCCGGGAGGTGTTCCGGATCCGGCGCACGCCGTTGCCACCATAACGAGAGTTTGGAATGTCCCTAATCACATTGGCTGATCCCGCCCTACTGGCCGGGACGATCGACTTCAACATTTCCGGGGTGGCCGACCAGTTCTGGCAGCTCACCGTCGACGGCTTGAGCTACGGCGCGATCTACGCGCTGGTGGCCGTCGGCTACACCCTGGTCTACGGCGTATTGAGGCTCATCAATTTCGCCCATTCGGAAATATTTATGCTGGGTATGTTCGGCCAGTATGTGGGCCTGGAACTGCTGGGGTTCGCGCCCAGCGGCAATACCTATGCCGAGGGCACCCTCATGACCATCGTCTACATGCTGGTGGCGTTGGTTATCGGCATGCTGGTGTCCGGCGGGGCCGCGGTGGGCCTGGAACGGGTTGCTTACCGGCCGCTGCGCAAACGCGGCGCCAAACCGCTGATCTTCCTGATCACCGCGATCGGCATGTCGTTCGTGCTGCAGGAGTTCGTGCACTTCGTGCTGCCGAAGTTCGTGCACAACCTCGGTGGCACCAACCCGCAGCAACCGATCAAGCTGGTGGAGGCCAAACCGCTGTTCAGCCTGTTCGGGGCCCCGGTGACGAATGTGGAGATCGTGATCGTGCTGGCGGCGATCGCGCTGGCCGCGACCACCGAGATCCTGATCAACCGGACCAAGTTCGGCCGCGCCATCCGCGCGGTCGCGCAGGATCCCGATACCGCGACGCTGATGGGTGTCTCGCGCGAGCGCGTCATCATGCTGACCTTCCTCATCGGCGGCCTGCTCGCCGGTGCGGCCGCGATGCTGTACACGATGAAGGTGCCGCAGGGCATCGTCTTCAACGGCGGATTCATCCTGGGCGTCAAGGCATTCAGTGCCGCGGTGCTCGGCGGCATCGGCAACCTGCGCGGCGCGCTGCTGGGCGGCCTGATCCTCGGCCTGGCCGAGGATTACGGCCAGATCCTGTTCGGTACGCAGTGGCGCGACGTGGTCGCGTTCGTGGTGCTGGTGGCGGTGCTGATGATCCGCCCGACCGGCATCCTGGGTGAGAGTCTCGGGAAGGCGCGTGTGTGATGAGTGAGGCGACCAAGGTGCCGGTGGCACCGACCCCGCCCGATCGACCGCGCGGCGTGGGCGATTCGATCCGCGGCTGGTGGGGCGGGCTGTCCCGGCCCGCGCAATGGGGTTTCGGCGTTCCGGCGGTGATCGTGCTCGGCCTGCTCGCGCTGTTCCCGCCGCCGGGGCTGGATACCCCGGGCACCAGCTTCGGCGGTGTGATGGCACAGTTCGCGATGTACGCGCTGATCGCCATCGGCCTGAACGTCGTGGTTGGGCAGACCGGCCTGCTGGATCTGGGCTACGTCGGCTTCTATGCCGTCGGCGCGTATACCGTCGGCATTCTGACCAGTCCGAACAGTCCGTTCCACTCGAGTTCGGGCTTCTTCGACTCGAAGTGGGCGTGGCTGGCCTGTGTGCCGCTGGCGATTATCATCACCGCCATCTCGGGTCTGGTCCTCGGCACTCCGACACTCCGGTTGCGGGGTGACTATCTGGCCATCGTGACCCTGGGCTTCGGCGAGATCGTGCGATTGCTGGCGGACAACCTCGGCGGCGTCACCAACGGCAGCCTCGGGCTGTCGGCGATCGCCTATCCGCATCTGGGTGAGTCCGCGACCCACCCGGGCGGTTACTTCTCCGGCGGCAACCTCGGCGACACGCACAGCGGAAATCTGCTGGACCGGGCCAACTCCGGCGTGTGGTGGTTCTGGATCGGCATGCTGCTGGTGATCGTGGTGCTGATGCTGGTCGGCAATCTCGAGCGCAGCCGCGTCGGGCGCGCCTGGGTGGCGATCCGTGAGGACGAGGACGCCGCGGAGATCATGGGCGTTCCCACCTTCAAGTTCAAGCTGTGGGCGTTCACCATCGGTGCGGCCGTCGGCGGGCTCTCGGGCGCGCTGTACGCCGGTCAGGTGCAGTTCATCAACCCGACCGGATTCAACGTCATCAACTCGATGCTGTTCCTGTGCGCGGTGGTGCTCGGCGGGCAGGGCAATAAGCTCGGCGTGATCGTCGGCGCCTTCCTGATCGTGTACCTGCCGAACCGGTTCATGTCGGTGAACGTGGGCGGACAGTCGTTGGGCGACTTCAAATATCTGTTCTTCGGTCTCTCCCTGGTGGTGGTGATGATCTTCCGTCCGCAGGGTTTGTTCCCCGCGCGGCAGAAGCTGCTCGCCTACGCCCGGCAGGTGTATCGAGCGGTGCGACGGCCGGCTGCGGCCGCCGAGGCGGGAGCGGGCGCATGAGTGGAGGCGCGCTGTTCGACAACGAAGATATGGCGGCCGGGTATGCCCGGACGCCGGAGGCCGAATCCGCGGGCGTGCTCGACGTCGGCGCGGTGCTGCCGGAGTTGGCCGATACCGAGGTGGTGGCGGAGGTCGTTGCGCCACACCGAGATATCGAGACCGAGGTCGGTGCACCGCTGCTGCGCACCGACGGGCTGACGATGCAGTTCGGCGGCCTGACCGCGCTGGATGCGGTGAGTTTCGAGATCCGCCGCGGCGAGATCCTCGGGCTCATCGGACCCAACGGCGCGGGCAAGACGACCTGCTTCAATGCCATCACCGGTGTCTACCGCCCCACGGCGGGCACGGTGTTCTTCGACGGCAAGCCGCTGACCAAGACCAAGCGGAACCAGATCACCCGCCTGGGCATCGCCCGCACCTTCCAGAACATCCGGTTGTTCGGGGAGATGACGGCGCTGGAGAACGTGGTCGTCGGCACCGACGCCCGGCACCACACCTCGATTCCGGGTGCGGTGCTCCGCACCGCGCGGCATCGGCGCGAGGAACACGACGCCATCGAACGCGGTATGGCGCTGCTGGAATTCGTCGGCATCGCCCCGCGGGCGGTGGAGAAGGCACGCAACCTGTCCTACGGCGATCAGCGGCGGTTGGAGATCGCCCGTGCGCTGGCGACCGAGCCCAAGCTGCTGTGCTTGGATGAGCCGGCTGCTGGGTTCAACCCGAGCGAGAAATCGGCGCTGATGGATCTGATCCGCAAGATCCGCGACGACGGGTTCACGGTGCTGCTGATCGAGCACGATATGCGGCTGGTCATGGGTGTCACCGACCGGATCGTGGTGCTGGAGTTCGGGCGCAAGATCGCCGACGCGCTGCCGGATCAGATCCGCGACGATCCGGCCGTCATCGCGGCATATCTGGGCGTGCCGGACGAGCAGCTCGCCGAATCCGGCGTTGCGACCGGCGAATCCGTGCCGTCGGTATCGGTGAGTCCTGCCGCGGCCGATACCGCGGTGCTGCCGGTGGTCGGTGGCAGGTTCGACCCCGGGACCGCGAGTCCCGATGTGGCCTTCCGGGTGCCCGATCCGGTGTCGCCGAGTGCGCTCACCGCGGGCGGCCCGGGGACGGGCGCCGAACCGCTGCTGGTGGTGGAGGACATGGTCGTCAACTACGGCAGAATCCAGGCGCTGCACGGCATCTCGCTGCAGGTGTCGCAGGGCGAGCTGGTGACGCTGCTGGGCGCCAACGGGGCGGGCAAGACCACCACCATGCGCGCGCTATCGGGTCTGCTGCCGCTGACCGGCGGACAGATCACGTTCGGGGGCAGGGACATCTCCCGGATGAAGGCACACGAGCGAGTGTCGGAGGGGCTGATCCAGGCTCCCGAGGGCCGCGGTGTATTCCCGGGCATGACCGTGCAGGAAAACCTCGATATGGGGTGCCACGCACGGCCGTTCAAGCAGCGCTCGGAGTACAACAAGACCGTCGAGTGGGTCTTCGAGCTGTTCCCACGGCTGGCCGAGCGGCGTAAACAGGTCGGCGGCACCATGTCCGGCGGTGAGCAGCAGATGCTGGCGATCGGGCGTGCCCTGATGGCCCGGCCGAAGCTGCTGCTGCTGGACGAGCCGTCGATGGGCCTGGCGCCCATGGTGATCCAGCAGATCTTCCGGATCATCAGCCAGATCAACGCCGAGGGCACCACGGTGCTGCTGGTGGAGCAGAACGCCCAGCAGGCGCTCACGCGCAGCGACCGCGCCTACATCCTGGAGACCGGTGAGGTCACCAAGACCGGCGGTGGGCGGCAGTTGCTGACCGATCCGGCGGTCAAGTCGGCCTACCTGGGCGTCGCGTAGGAAGTCCGGGATCCGGTCCGGTTGCCCCGGCTGGATCCCGGCCAAAAGCGTGCCGGGATGACGTAGAGACGTCGTTCCGGCACGCTTTTGGCGTCCTGCGTCACCCCGGCAACTTTTTGGCCGGGGTCTTTACGTGCAGCCGGGTTCATCCCGGCAGGTCCGCCGACGCTTGTCGGTGGGTGTCCCTAGACTCTGTGCCGTGACTTCAGCCACCAGCGATCAGCGCCCGAGCACCGTGTCCGCAGCCGCCTCCGGGGAGCAGCCGACCCTGTTGTTGCTGGACGGGCATTCGCTGGCCTATCGCGCGTTCTATGCGCTGCCGGCGGAGAACTTCAAGACCGTCACCGGGCAGACCACCAATGCGGTCTACGGCTTCACCGCCATGCTGATCAACCTGCTGCGCGATGAGAAGCCCACGCATGTCGCCGCGGCGTTCGACGTCAGCCGCAAGACCTTTCGCACCGAGGCGTTCCCGGAGTACAAGGCCAACCGTGCGGCCACCCCGGACGAGTTCCGCGGCCAGGTGGAGATCACCAAGGAGGTGCTGGGCGCGATGGGTGTCCCGGTGATGGCGATCGACGGCTACGAGGCCGATGATCTGATCGCCACGCTGACCACCCAGGCCGTGCCGCAGGGCTTCCGGGTGCTGATCGTCACCGGCGACAGGGATGCCCTGCAGTTGGTCAACCCCGATGTCACGGTGCTGTATCCGAAGAAGGGCGTCTCGGATATGACCAGGTTCACCCCCGCGGCGGTGGAGGAAAAGTACGGCCTGACCCCGGCCCAGTACCCGGATTTCGCGGCCCTGCGCGGCGACCCGAGCGACAATCTGCCCGGCATCCCGGGCGTGGGGGAGAAGACCGCCGCCAAGTGGATTCGCGAATACGGCGATCTGAACGCCCTGGTCGACCGCGTCGATCAGGTGAAGGGCAAGGTCGGTGATTCCTTGCGCGCCAACCTGTCCAGCGTCGTGCTCAACCGGCAGCTCACCGAGATGGTCAAGGACGTCCCGCTGCCCTACACCCCCGAGCAGCTGGCCCAGCAGCCGTGGGATCGGGACAAGATCCACCGCCTGTTCGACGATCTGGAATTCCGGGTGCTGCGCGATCGGCTGTTCGACACCCTGGCCGCCCCGGAGCCCGAGGCCGAGGGCGGCTTCGAGATCACCGGCGGCGCCGTCGCGTCCGGCGCGGTGGCCGCCTGGCTGACTGAACATGCAGCGGTATCGAATGCGGCGTCCGCTGACGCTCCCGCCGTGGGCCTGCGCCAGGGCATTTCGGTGGTCGGTACTGGAACCCCGGTGGACGGTGACGTGAGGGCGATCGCGATCGCCGCCGCCGACGGCGAGGGCGGCTATTTCGACACGGTCGGCCTCACCCCCGAGGACGAGCAGGCGTTGGGTGCCTGGCTGGCCGATCCGGCCGTGCCCAAGGCCGTGCACGAGGCCAAGGCGGCGATGCATGCGCTGCGCGGGCGGGGCTGGCGCCTGGGCGGGCTGTCCACCGATACCGCGCTGGCCGCCTATCTGGTGCGTCCGGGACAGCGCACCTTCAACCTCGACGATCTGTCGCTGCGCTATCTTTCGCGCGAGCTGCGCGTGGAATCCGATGAGGCGCCGCAGCTTTCCCTGTTGGACGAGGAGGGCCAGGTCGACGCGGAGCTGGCCCAGGGCGAGATGCTGCGCGCCCGGGCCGTGGCCGACCTCGCCGACGCCTTCGACGCCGAACTGCAGGGCATCGAATCCACCACCCTGCTCACCGATATGGAGCTGCCGCTGCTGGGTGTGCTGGCCGAGCTGGAGGAGGCGGGCATCGCGGTCGACGTCGCCGAGCTCGAGCAGTTGCAGTCCGAGTTCGCCGACCGCGTGGCCGACGCCGCGAGCGCCGCCTACGGGGTGATCGGCAAGCAGATCAACCTCGGCTCCCCGAAACAGCTGCAGGTGGTGCTGTTCGAGGAGCTCGAGATGCCCAAGACCAAGCGCACCAAGACCGGCTACACCACCGACGCCGACGCGCTCGAGTCGCTGTTCGAGAAGACCCAGCACCCGTTCCTGGAACATCTGCTCGCGCACCGCGATGCCACCCGGCTGAAGGTGACCGTCGACGGCCTGCTCAAGGCGGTCGCCGACGACGGCCGCATCCACACCACGTTCAATCAGACCATCGCCGCCACCGGCCGGCTGTCCTCGACCGAGCCGAACCTGCAGAACATCCCGATCCGCACCGACACCGGCCGCCGCATCCGCGACACCTTCGTCGTCGGGCCGGGTTTCGAATCGCTGATGACGGCCGATTACAGCCAGATCGAGATGCGGATCATGGCGCATCTGTCCAAGGACGCCGGTCTGATCGAGGCCTTCAACTCCGGCGAGGATCTGCACACCTTCGTCGCCTCCAAGGCCTTCGACATCCCGATCGCCGAGGTGAACCCGGAGATGCGCCGCCGCATCAAGGCGATGTCCTACGGCCTGGCGTACGGCCTGTCCGCCTACGGCCTGTCGCAGCAGCTCAAGATCGGCGCCGAGGAGGCCAAGGCACAGATGGAGGTGTATTTCGATCGCTTCGGCGCCATCCGCGACTACCTGAACGACGCGGTCGATCAGGCCCGCAAGGTCGGTTACACCGAAACCCTGTTCGGCCGCCGCCGCTATCTGCCCGACCTGGATTCCAGCAACCGCCAGCGCCGCGAGGCCGCCGAGCGCATGGCCCTCAACGCGCCCATTCAGGGCACCGCCGCCGACATCATCAAGGTCGCGATGATCAATGTGCAGCGCGCCATCCACGAGGCCGGACTGTCCTCGCGCACCCTGCTGCAGATCCATGACGAGCTGCTGTTCGAGGTCGTCCCCGGCGAGCGCGACCAGCTGGAAGCCCTTGCCCGCGAACACATGTCCAAGGCCATCGAGCTGTCCGTGCCCTTGGAGGTATCGGTCGGCGTCGGCCGCAGCTGGGACTCAGCCGCGCACTGAGGGGTGACGCTAGCGTGGTCGTATGAAGACGATTTCCGTCGGTGAGTTGTGCCAGAATCCGGCCGAGGTGGTCGCCGATGTGGAATCCGGCGAAGTCTACGAGCTGACGAAACACAATCAGCGAGTGGCCTTCATCGTTCCGGCACCGTCGTCCGGCCACATCGTAGCGCCACGAGTAGCCACCAGCGGAGCGTGCACTCGGGATATCGGCCGGCACGAGCTTCGGTCTGCGGCAACGATCGACGAGTTACTCGAGTCCGAAAAGGGCGATTGGTGACCGACTGCTACCTAGTTCGGCAATCCGCTCGGAGACAGGGCGGTGAGCATGGCCAGGCTGGCCGTCAATGATCCGTCGAGAACGAAAAGACCGTGGCCGCCGACCGGATGAGGGTCGGTCGGCGGCCACGGTCATGTACGGGCGTGGTGGTCACGCCCCGATGGTGGGATCAGGCGGACAGGCCGAGGGCGGCGCTGCCGGTGCCGAGCGCGCCGGCGGCCGAACCGCTTCCGACGCTAGCGGCGGCGCTGCCGGTGGCGAAGCCGGTGAGGAAGCCGAGGATGGCTCCGATGCCGAGCATCATGTGTGGACACCTCTCATGGAGTTATTCGAGACGCACCGGGCGCGGTGCGTCGAGCGGGATCAGAAGCCGCCGATGACCGGGCCCGGGCCGAACGGGGGGTGGAACGGGCCCGCGCTGCCGGTGCCCCAGTAAGGCGCCATGTGGAACGGGTGTGTGTGGAACGGGGGCAGATGTGCGGGACCGGGACCCATATCGAACACGACCTCTCGGTGAAGCGGTTTGTTACTGCATCGACTCTGCAGTAGATGCCTGAGGTGATCGTTACAGCAAACTTTGAGAAACCTGAGACGTGGTCGTTTCGGGCGTGACGCTGGTCGCATCCGCGGGTTCTACGGACGCGCCAAACCTTCATAAAAGGGACACGCCGGTAGGTTGCCTGAAGATTGCGACGGGGTGATGCCGGGCCTCGCGACACGAGGTAGTCGGGCATTCGACCGGGTTGCCGGGCGCATCGTTTGCCGTTGGTCTGCCGTTTACGGACGTTTGTGACGAAGTTACCCATCGGTTCCGCGCGAATATGGTTGCTATCGACGAATTCGGTCCATATTCTCGTAGCCGTGCCGAATCCCGCCGCTAGCCACAGCGCTACACACAACGTCGCCGACCGCGACCGTGTGGTGCTAATGCCGCTTACCGCGATGGTGGCTGCTGCCGGTCGACTTCTCGTAGTACCCCGCCGTAGCGGGGTCTGATTCGGACCGGCCCCCTCGCTGCGGCCGATGAACTGTATTTCTGCGCTGGTCCCGTCAATACAGACACGTTGTCACCCAGACACGACAAGGCTTCGGGAAGACCTGCCATGACACTCACGATCGACACACATGCCTTCATCACCGCCGCTCCCCGTGCCCTGCGCACCGAGAGCTCCGGCCTGACCCCCGCCGAGTTCTACGGCCGTTACTGCGATCACGCGGGCCCGGTCGCGCTCGGCGAATGGATCCCGGCGGGCCAACGCCGCGAGTCCGCTACCTACACCGCCACCCTCGAGTTCGGCGACCGGCTGCGCACCGTGATCTCGGTCGGCAGCCCGGTCGCCGCGCTGACCTCTGCTCTCTACGACGAGGGCTACCCGGTCGAGATCCTGCAGTTCCATCAGCGGCAGACTGCTTCGGGCATCGCCACATTCGTGCGGTGCGAGTTCAACGGCCGCAGCGGCTGGGGCGCCGCCCTGGCCGACGACAGCGCGGAATCCACTGTCCGGGCGATACTTTCGAGCATAAACTCCTTTGCGAGCTGAGCCCACTAACGCTGAGCCCGCTAACGAAGTCGCCCCCGCCGCAACGAATGCGGCGGGGGCGATTCCGGTCGTTCGGCGAACCGGGGCGGGCAGTTACGCCTGCTCGGTCTGCTCGGCCAGTTGCTTGCGCACCTCTTCCATATCCAGTGCCTTCACCTGGGCGACCAGATCCTCCAGGGCGTCGGGGGGCAGCGCGCCGGGCTGCGCGAACACCAGCACGCCCTGCCTGAAGGCCATGATGGTCGGGATCGACCGGATATTGGCCGCGGCGGCCAGTTCCTGCTGGGCCTCGGTGTCGACCTTGCCGTGCACGACGTCCGGATGCTGGTTCGAGGACTTGTCGAAGGTCGGGGCGAACTGCTTGCACGGTCCGCACCAGTCGGCCCAGAAATCGACGAGCACGACGTCGTTTCCGGTGACGACCTCGTCGAAGTTCTGCGTAGTCAGTGTCTGGGTGGCCATGGGTCCTCTCCTATTCGGTGGCGTGTCGTGTAACGCCCGGTACCGCGGATATCTTCCGCATACCCTGGTCAGGGGCTCTGTGAGCGCCGTCGCAATGAAGTTACCCACCACGGTAGCCGCGAAATCACGGTGCACGACCGAAGGTCATGGCGTACCGGACAACGGCGAGGCGGAGATAGCCGCCACCGCACCATCTGATTTCGTATGCACATGGGTAACTCACCTGCAAAGACCGTGCGGCTCGGGCTGATCGAGGGTGACGGCATCGGCCCCGAAATTGTGCGGGCCGCCCGGGAGGTGGCCGACGAGGCGCTCGCGGCGTCCGGCGCGGCCGCGGTCGACTGGCTGCCGCTACCGATGGGACAGCGCGCGATCGCCGAATTCGGTGACCCGCTTCCGATTTCGACCCTGGATGCGCTCGAGGCCCTGGACGGTTGGATTCTCGGCCCGCACGACAATGCCGCCTACGCCGTCGCATACCGCACCGGCGCCCCGCCCGGCGGCGCCATTCGCAAGCGGTTCGGCATGTATGCCAATATTCGGCCCGTGCGGGCATTCAAGGGTGTGCGCGCCGTGACCCCCGAGATGGATCTGGTGATCGTGCGGGAGAACAGCGAGGGCTTCTACGCCGACCGCAATATGTTCTCCGGCTCCGGCGAATTCCAGCCCACCCCGGACGTGGCGATGTCCGTCAGCGTGTTCAGCCGCGCGGCCGCCGAGCGGATCGCGCACGAGGCGTGCCGCCTGGCGCGCTCGCGCCGCCACCACCTGACGATCGTGCACAAGGCCAACGTGCTGCCGATGACGATGGGCCTGTTCCGCGACGTCTGTTACGAGGTGGCCGCCGGCTACCCGGAGTTGACCGTCGACGACGAGCACGTCGATGCTGCCGCCGCCCACCTGGTCCGCGCGCCCGCCGACTACGACGTCCTGGTGACCGAGAACCTGTTCGGGGACATCCTGTCCGATCTGGCCGCCGAGCTCGGCGGTTCGCTGGGCACCGCCGCCTCGCTGAACTGTTCCCCGGACCTGGCGATGGCGCAGGCGGTGCACGGCGCAGCGCCGCTGCTGGCCGGGCGCAATCGCGCGAATCCGGCTGCGCTGCAGCTCTCGACGGCGATGCTGCTGCGCTGGCTGGGCGCCCGCCGCGCCGACGCCGCGCTCACGCACGCGGCCGAGCGCATCGAACGGGCGATCGCGGCCACGTTCGAGGCCGGAATCGCGACCGCCGACCTGGGTGGATTGGCCTCGACCAGCGAATTAACCGAACAGGTGCGCGCCCGCCTGCACCGGTGGTGACGGCCGAGCAAATCTCGCGGTCGGCAGCGGCACGCTGAAGTTCCGGGGAGGCGGTAATGCATTAACCTTCGGTAACCGACCGACACAGTCGGTCCGGATCGCCTAGATTTCGAACGGCGGGCGACGTCACGTTGTCGTCCACCCAAACATGGAGGACTGCTGTGTCTGTTCGATCCGGAGCTCGCGGGTACATCCTGCGGGCCGCATGTGTTGTCGCCGGTGGTGCGCTGGTGCTGACGGGCTGTACGAAAAATTCCGAGAGCAACGCGCCGACCGTTGCGAAGGTCGAGGTCAGCAAGGTCGACTCGCTGGCGGCGCAGGTGCCGGACAAGGTCAAGCAGGCCGGCAAGCTGGTGGTCGGGGTCAACCTGCCGTATTCGCCGAACGAGTTCAAGGACCCGTCGACCGGCAAGATCGTCGGCTTCGACGTGGACCTGATGAATGCCGTCGCCGCCACCCTCGGCCTGACCGGGGACTATCAGGAGGCGGACTTCGAGAAGATCATTCCCAGTATTCAGGCGGGCACCTTCGATCTGGGCATGTCCTCGTTCACCGATAACACCGATCGCGAGAAGTCCGTCGATTTTGTCGACTATTTCTCCGCGGGCAGCCAGTGGGCCCAGCAGGTGGGTAAGCCGGTCGATCCGAACAACGCCTGCGGCAAGAAGGTCGCGGTGGAGCGCACCACGACCCAGGAGACCGACGAGCTGCCCGCAAAGAGCAAGGCCTGCACGGACGCCGGCAAGCCCAAGATCGATATCGTGGCCTTCGACGAGCAGTCCGCCGCGGCGAACGCGCTGGTGCTGGGCCAGGTCGACGCGTTCTCGGCGGATTCGCCGGTGACCGCGTACGCGGTCAAGCAGAATACGGGCAAGATCGAGCTCGACGGCCAGATCTTCTCCTCCGCGCCGTACGGCTGGCCGGTGGCGAAGGGCTCCGCGCTGGGTCCGGTGCTGCAGGCCGCGGTTCAGCACCTGATGGACGACGGCGACTACAAGAAGATCTGCCAGAACTGGGGTGTCGAGGCGGGCGCGATCACTAAATCGGTCATCAACGGGGCCAAGGGCTGACCCGTGAGCGAGCTTGCGAGCGAACCGGAGATACAGCGTGCCGAGCGCACGACGGAGCCGAGCGCCAGCGAGGCGCAGTCGTGAGTTCATTGGACCCTGAGAAGTCCACCGATGCCGCGGCGGCCCCCGCCGCCGCGGCTGGCTCGCCGACCGAGCCCGCGCCCATCAAGGCGGTGCCGCTGCGGCGGCCGGGCCGGTGGGTGGCCGCGATCATCATTGTGATCCTGGTGGTGCTCTTTCTCTACGGTGCTGCTACCAATGGGGCCTACCAGTGGAAGACGTACTGGGACTACCTGTTCGATGTGCGGATCTTCCATGGCATGCTCGTCACCCTCGAGCTGACCGTCCTGGCGATGGTGATCGGTGTCGTGCTTGGTGTCACCCTCGCGGTGATGCGACTGTCGCCGAATCCGGTGCTTCGGTCGGCGTCGTGGGGGTATCTGTGGATCTTCCGCGGTACACCGGTCTACGTGCAGCTGCTGTTCTGGGCCCTGTTTCCGTCGATATACAAGGTCATTGAGCTCGGAATCCCTTTTGGTGGACCACATTTCACGCACTGGAACATTCAGCAGTTGCAGGCCGCCTTCCTGTTCGCCACGATCGGTCTCGGTCTCAACGAGTCTGCCTATATGGCCGAAATCGTCCGTGCCGGAATCAATTCCGTGGGCGAGGGGCAACGCGAGGCGTCGACCGCGCTGGGCATGTCGTGGGGGCAGACGATGTGGCGTACGGTGCTGCCGCAGTCGATGCGGGTGATCATCCCGCCCACCGGCAACGAGTTGATCAGCATGCTCAAGACCACCTCGCTGGTGACCGCGATCCCGCTGACCACCGACCTGTATGGCGTGGCTCAGACCATCTCGGCCGTCAATTTCCGGCCGATTCCCCTGCTGCTGGTCGCCGCGACCTGGTATCTCGTGATTACCAGTGTGCTGATGATCGGGCAGTACTACCTCGAGCGGCACTATTCGCGCGGCGTGAACCGCCAGCTCACCGCCCGGCAGCTGCGCGCCCTGGCCGAGACGACTGCCGTGACGGAGGCGGGCAAATGATCACACATGCACCGCGTGTCTCGACAGAGACCATAGTTGTGCGGGAGGCGGGACAGTGACACCTTCCGCCGCAAGCGTTTCCGATACACCGATGATCCGTGCCCAGCAGGTATGCAAGAGCTTCGGTACCCAGCAGGTGCTCAAGGGCATCTCGCTGGAGGTCTCGCGCGGGGAGGTGATGTGCCTGATCGGTCCCTCCGGCTCGGGCAAGTCGACCTTCTTGCGCTGCATCAACCATCTCGAGCGGGTCAACGCCGGACGGCTGTATATCGACGGCGACCTGATCGGCTACCGGGAGAAGGGCGACAAGCTCTACGAGATGAGTCCGCGGGATGCGGCCCGCCAGCGCCGCGATATCGGCATGGTGTTCCAGCATTTCAACCTGTTCCCGCATCGGACGGCCCTCGAGAACATCATCGAGGCGCCCACCCAGGTCAAGAAGGTTCGCAAGGCCGACGCGATCACCCGGGCGAAGGAGCTGCTGGACCGAGTCGGCTTGGCGGACAAGGCCGATGCGTATCCGGCGCAGCTGTCCGGCGGGCAGCAGCAGCGCGTCGCGATCGCCCGGGCGCTGGCGATGGATCCGAAGCTGATGCTGTTCGACGAGCCCACCTCGGCGCTGGATCCCGAACTGGTCGGCGACGTGCTGGCGGTGATGCGCGAGCTGGCCGCCTCCGGCATGACGATGGTGGTGGTGACCCACGAGATGGGCTTCGCCCGTGAGGTCGCCGACCAGCTGGTGTTCATGGACGCCGGTGTCGTCGTGGAGGCGGGCAATCCGCGTGAGGTACTGGCCAATCCGCAGCAGGAGCGCACGCAGGTGTTCCTGTCCCGGATTCTGTAATTCCTTACCGCCCGGCGGCGCGTTCAACTACGCTATGTAGTACATAACGCCCCGCTGGGTGGGAGGTCGTGCGATGAGCATCATCGGTGCAACTGCGACGCGAATGACCGTGTCGCGCTGGAGTTTTCTGCAGTACGCGGTATTCGTCATCGCCGTGGTGCACGTCGTGTGGTCCATCGCGGGGTGGATCGCGCAGCCGAGCTTTGCGATCGGTGAGCATGCGCCGACCGCCTCGGTGATCTGCATGGATTACAACGGCTGGCATGCGGTGGCCGGGCTGGTGCTGTTCGGCCCGGCCCTGTTCCTCGCGTTTCGGAAGTCGTGGGCGGCGTGGTGGTGCATCGCCGGGGCCGCGGGCGGGGGATTCGCCGCGGGCATCTGGGCGTGGTTCTCGCACCGCGTCGCCTGGATCTTCACCTTCCCGCACAACCACATGGACGCGGTCGTCCACGTGGCTACCGGGGTGATTCTGCTTGGGCTGGTTGGCATTCAGGCCGGGCTCGACGGCGGCCTGCGGGCGGTGCTGTCCGATTCGGCCGTGCGCGACAACTGATCTCGTCGCCGGTCATCGTCCGCCGGTGCCCAATTCGCGGCCGAGGGCGAGCCTGAGCTGACCGAGCAGTACTTTCGCGGCGGGGCTCAGGGGGCCGTGGGCGCGCCAGACCAGGGCGAGGCGGCCGCGGAGCTTGGGGTCGGTGATCTCGACCGTGCGCACGCCCGCGGCGGCGGCCGCGGCGGGTGGTAGTTCGGGGACGATGGCGATCCCCAGTCCTCCTGCGGCCAGGCGGATGAGCAGTGCCGGCGCCGCGGCCTCGAATTCGATACGTGGTTCGAATCCCGCGGCGGAGCAGGCATGTTCGAGCACGCCGCGGATTCCGGTGCCGCGGGTCAGGCAGATCAGCGGGCGGTCGCGCAGATCCGAAAGCGGTATCTGGTTGCCGAACTCGGTATTGTCCACCGCGACAACGGCATTGATGGGGATGTCCAGGACGATATCCATGCTCAGGGCTGGATCCGGTTCGCCGCTCAGCCCGATCAGCGCGATATCGAGTTCGCCCCGCGCCACCGCGGTCAGCATGCGGTCGGTGGTGTCCTCGGTGAGGCTGATCCGGACCTGTGGATGGTCGTGGTGGAAGGTGGTGAGCACCCGGGCGGCATCGAATTCCTCGGTGGCCGCGCCGGAGATCAGCCCGACCCTGACGTGCCCGCGCACCAGGCCGGTGAATTCGTCGACCGTCTGCGAAATCTGCTGCGTCGCTTCCAGGGCCGCCCGCGCGTGCGGCAGCACGGCCGCGCCTGCCGCGGTCAGGGTGATCGATCGGCCGGACCGATCCAGCAGCGGCTGGCCCAATTCCCGTTCCAGCTGCCGGATCTGGGTGGACAGGCCGGGCTGGGCCAGATGCAGCCGGGCCGCGGCGCGGGTGAAATTCGCCTCCTCCACGACGGTCACAAAGTAGCGCAGCTGCCGGAGTTCCATAACTGATAATTATAGTGCCGAGAAGATCTATCTGTTGTACTTCTTACCTGTCGACGGACAGAGTTGGTGTCATGGCAAAGACCCACGCACTCACCGAACTCCCCGCCGTGGCAGGGTCCCTGTTCCGTCCGGGCGAGCCCGGATACGACCAGGAGGTCGCGGGCTTCCAGCGCGCCTACACCCATCGGCCCGCACTCGTCGTCGGTGCATTGCACGCCGAGGACGTTCGCAGCGCGGTGGAATATGCCGCGCGGCACGCGCTGCCGGTGGCGGTGCAGGCCACCGGTCACGGGCTGTCGGTGGCCGCGGAGGGCGGCGTGCTGATCAGCACCCGCCGGATGCTCGATATCACCGTGGACCCGGCCGCGCGCACGGCCCGTGTAGGAGCCGGTGTGCAGGCGCAGGCCCTGATCGAGGCGGCGGTCGCGCACGGCCTTGCGCCACTGAATGGTTCGTCCCCGACGGTCGGGGTGGTCGGCTACCACCTCGGGGGCGGTATGGGCCTGCTGGCGCGCACCTTCGGCTACGCCGCCGACCATGTCCGGGCGATCGACCTGGCCACTGCGGACGGGCGCCTGCGCCGCCTGACGCCAGGAGACGACTTGTTCGGTGCAGTACTGGGCACCGGCGGAAATTTCGGTGTGGTGACTGCTCTGGAACTGGACCTTTTCCCGATCACTGCCGTGTACGGCGGCCAGCTGACTTTCGATACCCGCCTGGTGGAACCGGCCCTCGAGGCATGGCGACTGTGGACCCGGGACCTGCCCGAGGAAATAACCTCGGCGATCACCTTGATGACGATGCCCGCCATCCCAGTAATTCCGGAACCGTTGCGCGGTAAATACGTCGCCACGATCAACATCGCCTACACCGGTTCCGAGGCCGACGGCGAGCAGCTGGTTGCCCCGCTCCGCGCCGTCGGCGACCGCCTGGCCGACACCTTGCGCACAATGCCCTACCTGGAAACCGACACCATCTACAGCGACCCGCCCTTCCCGCACGCCTACACCGCCACCAACGCCCTGCTGTCCGACCTGACATCCGATGCGGCCCGGGCCTTCTTGGATGTCACCGGTCCGGATTCACCGGTTCCGGTGGTGGCGGGATTCCGGCACCTCGGCGGCGCCCTGAGCCGACCAGGTCCGGCCGGTGTGGCGATCGATCACCGCGACGCCGAATACGTCGTGCGTTTCATCACCGAACCCGAGGCCGGCGGCACCCAGGTACGCGACCGCCACGCCCTGATCGCAAAGGCACTGTCCCCCTGGATGATCGGCCACCACCTGAACTTCCTCTACGGCGCGGGCGACTGGGCCGACGAGACCCAGACCCGGACCGGCTACACCCCCGAAACCTACACCCGCCTGACCGAGATCAAGGCAGACCTCGACCCCGCCAACCTATTCCGCTACAACCGCAACATCCGCCCGCGCTGAGCCGGCCGAGCCGCGGTGTCAGACGAGAACCGCGCCCCCGTCGAGCGTGATTACGGTGCCGGTGGCGTGGGGCTGGGTGAGGAAATATACGTAGGCGCGCGCGATGTCGGCCGGTTCGGCGATGCGGCGCAGGGGAGTGGTGGCGGCGCTGTCGCGGTACAGCTGGTCGCGGGCCTCGTCCGGGATCGGATCCCACAGCGGGGTGCGGACGACGCCCGGCATGACGGCGTTGACTCGGATCGGGGCGAGTTCGACGGCGAGCGCGCGGGTCAGGCCCTCCATCGCGGTGCACAGGCTCGCGGCCACGGCGAATCCGGGGCCGGGGCGCACGCCCGCGGTGCCGGTGGTCAGGGTGATCGAGCCGCCGGGCTGGAGGCGGGGAGCCGCAGCCTGCACGGCCGTCAGCGCTCCGAAATAGCGCAGCTCGAAGAACTTCCGGGCGGCGGCGATATCGAGGTCGGCCAGCGGGGACAGCAGGAGCGGGTCACCCGCGGTGTATACGAGGTGGTCGAGGGCGCCGAGAGTGTCGAAGAGTTCGCGCACCCGCGCGCCGTCGGTGAGGTCGGCGACGAGGCCGCGGGTGCCGGTGGGGAGCTCGGCGGTCGCGCGGTCGACGCTCGCGCGCCTGCTGGAGACGACGGTGACCTTCGCGCCGTCTTCGGCGGCGGCCGCGGCCACCGCCAGGCCGATCCCGGAGGTGCCGCCGAGCACGGCCACATGCTGTCCGGAAAGAGACATGGGAGAGTCCTCTCGTATGCGGAAAATGATTGTGGTGAGGTGCCATCCAGCATGGTGTTCGGCACCCGGCCGCGTCCAAGACCTATCGGCGCCGCTGTAATACCCTGAAGGCATCATGGCGGATGTCGATCTTCGTAAGCTGCGCTACTTCGTCGCCGTGGCCGGACACCTGCACTTCGGCCGGGCGGCCCAGGAGCTCTATATCGCCCAGCCGGTGCTGTCGCGGCAGATCCGGGCGCTCGAGGACGAGCTGGGCGTGCAGCTGTTCGTGCGCAACCGCCGCTCGACCGAGCTCACGCCCGCGGGCGAACAGTTGCTCGCCGATGCGCGACCGCTACTGTCCAGCGCGGAGGCGTTGCGGCGCAGGGTGATCCGTGCGGCCCGTGGGGGCGATACCTTCACCGTCGGCTTCATGCCCGGTGTGAGCGTGACCGCGCCGGTGCGCGCGCTGGCCGCGCGATATCCCGAACTGGCCATCCAGCTGGTCCCCACGACCTGGGAAGACCAGATCGCCGTCATCCACGACGGTCGCGTCGACGTCAGCGCCGTTCGCCTGCCGGTCGACCCCGCCGGCCTGCGGTTGCAGCCGCTGTACACCGAGCCGCGCGGCGTGGTGGTCCCCGCCGATCATCGGCTCGCGGGCAAACAGTCCGTTCAGGTCGCCGACCTCGTCGACGACCACCTGCTGCAAGACCCCGACACCGCGCCGGAGTGGCGCGATGCAGACCGGGGCGGTGGGGTGGGGGTATGCATCGACACTGCCACCGAATTGCGCTTCGCACGCGAGACGCCGCCCGTCTTCCGCAGCGTGGAGGAGAAGCTGGCGCACGTCGCCGCCGGCCGCGGCATCATGTTCCTGCCGCTGTCGGTCATGAGTTTTTACACCCGTCCCGATATCGCCTGCCTCGAGGTTGTCGATATCGCCCCCACCCAGGTGAGCCTGGCGTGGGCCGCCGACCGTCCCAGCGTGCTGATCGAGGAATTCGCGGACCTCGCGGCCACACCCGCGGGATCGGTCTGAGCGGGCGCGTGTGCGGCAGCGCGGCCACCGCGCGATTCCGGTCGCTGAGCCGCGTGTACGGGTGCCCGGCACCGACGATCTGAGTGCAGCACCGCCCGGGTGGGCGGCGGATTCGTAGGGTGCGACCCATCCGAGGTCTGCTTGTCCGGGGCAAGTATTGCTCAAGCAAGCAAATGCGTCTAATGTTTTGCTCATGCAAGCTAAAAGTAGCTCTAGTAAGCAAGTAGAGCGGACCTTCACCGAGACGGCTCGGCGCGCGCAGATCGTGGACGCCGCGATCGAGGTGCTCGCCGAGCACGGCTATGCGAACACCTCGTTCGCGAAGATTGCCAAGCAGGCGGGGCTGAGCAGCACCGGCATGATCTCGTACCACTTTGCGGGCAAGGGTGATCTGATCCGCGAGGTGATCACCGAAATCGTCCGCGTCAACACGGAATTCGTGGTCGCCAAGCTCGACCTCGAGGCCGGTTACACGGCCCGGCTGCGCGCGTGGTTCGCGGGCACCCTGGCGCTGCTCGACGAGTATCCCGGGCATCAGCAGGCGCTGGCCGGCATTCTCGCCAATGTCCGGCCCGACGACTCGCAGCTGTCCGGTCTGCTCGACCAGTTCGCGGGCTTCCTCCGCGTCCAGGAGGACTGGTTGCGAGAAGCGCAGCGGGCCGGGGTATTTCGCGACTTCGACCCCGTGATCATGGCAATGGCCATCTGGGGTGCGCGGGATGCGGCTTTCGCCCGCGCCGCCCGCGATCCGAACTTCGACACCGCGGCCTGCGCACGTGAACTGGCCGACCTCTTCGACCACGCCACACGCAAGTAATCGCGTTCATCACGACCGGAGCAGACATCATGAACCAGCACGACATCTCGAACCAGCAGCAGGCGATTGCGGCCGATCGCACGCCGGAGCGCAAGCGCGCCGCACTACGCCGGCACCTCGCGCGCCAGCTGATCGTGGAACTGGCACTCCCGCTCGGCGGCTACTACGGTTTGCGCGCCGCCGGGGTGAACCCGTGGCTGGCGCTGATCGTGCCCGCCCTACTTACGGTGCCGTTCATCGCCTACGGCGCGATACGGCAGCGCCGCGTCGATGCGGTGGCGTTGTTCGCCCTCGCCTTCATCCTGGTGGGGACGGTGATGACGCTGGTAACCGGGGATCCTCGCACGCTGCTGGTGCGCGACAGCTGGATCTTCGGTGTGCTGGGCCTGTGGGTGCTGGGCACCCTGCTCACCCAGCATCCGTTCATGCGCACCGGTGCCCGCGCCGTCGTCACCGCGAAAATCGGTGAGGAAGGCTACCGGCAGTGGGATGCCCGCTGGGACAACGACTCCAGGTTTCGCAGCCACCTGCGGGTACTGACCGCGGTGTGGGGTGCGGGTTTCGCCCTGGACGCAGTGGTGCGCGTATTGCTCGCCTACACGCTCCCGATCGATGCGGTGCCGCTGGTGAACACCCTGCAGTGGCTCGTTGTTCTCGGCGGCCTGCTGGCCTTCCATACCCTCTACGTCACCCGGCACGGCCTGAAGGTCTGATTCGGTATCGACGCAGGCACCGATCCGCGAGCCCAAGAAGGTGCTGCTGCGGCTCGATCCGGCCGTCCACGAGGCGATCGCCAGGTGGGCGGCCGACGACCTGCGCAGCGTCAATGCCCAGATCGAGTACGCGCTGCGGCGGGCCCTGGAGCAGGTGGGGCGGACCCCCGAACCGGGCGCGGACTGACGCGATGGTCGAGCCGTACCGGTGCCCAAACAGACTAAACGTCTGTTTAGGCACTGTTTGGTTATAGGTTTGTCACGTATTGAGTACGAAATGCCCTGGGACGTGCGTATACATATCGAGTAGGTAGCGTGGTCGCGTGCCAATCTCGTTCGAAACCGGCGGCTTGCAACAGCTCGACCAAAACACCTGGGGGGATCCGGCCACCCGGGACATCATCACGCTGACCTACATCGACGCCGTGCCCGACCTCCCCGCACCGCTGGAGGACGAAGACACGCTGCGCCGCAGGCTCACCGAGCTACAGGCCGAGTTCGGCTGCCTGCTCGAGGCCCACTCGATCACCGTCAACGGCCAGCCCGCGCTGCTGCGACTGGAGAAGTTCCCGCTGCCGGACCGCGAGGCCGGCCTCGGGTTCACCGCGGGCATCGTGGTGCCCAAGGCGACCTGCTGCGCGATCCTGAAGATCATGTGCCCGGAGGGCGGCCGCCCCGGCGCCCGCGAGGCCGCGGTCGTGCCGAAGGTCGGCTTCCCGAATATGTTTCCGCCGCACCCCTATGCGCCGGACGTCCGGGGCAAACTGCCGTACAACGCCGCGGACGATATGCGCTGGGACACGATGTTTCCCACCCACGCGCTCACCCGCGCCCGCCGGTGGATCGTGAACGCCAGCCGCACCGCCAAGATCGACGCGCGCTACGCGGCGCTGCCGCCGTTCACGGGCCCGGCCGCGGTGAGTGTGGGCGCGAGCGGGGTGAGCGAGAGCGTGTCGGTCGCTTCGAGCGTTCCGGGCGAGTCGAACGCATCCAGCAGCAGTTCGAGCAGTTCGAGCGGTTCGGAGACCCTGAGCACCTCGGTGACCGAGGCGATGCCGATCGCCCCCGTGCCGCCGTCCGCGGAGACCATGCCGATCCCGAAGGCCTGAGCCGACCGTGAGGTCTTCCGTCATGACGGTGTACCGACGACAACGACCGGCGAGCTGAGCGCATGCTCTGCCCGCCGGTCGCCCCTCATGCATAGGTCAGCTCAGTTGCCTGCGCCTATGGTCTTGTTCGCCTGGATGACGAAGTCGTTGGTGTAGCTCTTGGACAGGTCCACCGGCTTGGTGATCTTGCCGGCCAGCCGATCGACCGAGAGCGCGGTCGCAGCGGCGCCGTCGGGCATCATGCCGTCGGGCAGGAACTGGTCCTTGTCCTGGTCGAGTGCCTTGATGTAGTCGGCCTGGGTGATCAGGTCGTTGGAGACGAATTTCGGCGGCATATGCGCGGCGATGTCGGCGGCGGAGTGGGTGTGGATGTAGTGCATGGTGTCGACGAGTGCGTTGACGACCTTCTGCACCACGTCCTTGTGTGCATTGACCCAGTCCCCGTTGGCCAGCACGCCCGCGGCGGGATACACGCCGCCGAGGTACTTTTGCGCGCCGCTGGTGGTGGCCAGGTCGACCGCGGAATAACCCACGCCCTTCTTCTCGATCGCGGCCACGGTCGGCTGGGTCGTCATCGCGCAGGCGATCCGGTTGCGCTGCAGGGAGGAGATGAGCGTGCTGCCGTCGCCGACGCCGACCCTGCTGAAGTCCTTCGTGGTCAGCTTCTGCTGTGCGGCGAGGGCGGTGGTGAGATCGTCCGTGCCCGAGCCCAGATCGGTGACGCCGACGCTCTTTCCCTTGAAGTCGGCGGGCGAGTGCACATTCGAGTTGTTCGCGCACATCTCGCGCTCGCCGGGGGCGCCCGACAGCTGGGCGACCGAGATGATGTTCTTACCGGCCTGCTGGAACTCGATGGTGTGCACGTACCAGACGCCGCCCATGTTCACCTGGCCCGCGGCCAGCGCGTCCTCGGCGCCGACGCCGCCCTGCTGTTCGGTGCTCAATTCCATGTTCACGCCGTACTTTTTGTAATAGCCCAGGCCCTCGGCGAGCTGGTATGGCAGGTAGATCTGCTTATCGATGCCGCCGACCATCATGGTCACCGTCGGCAGGCCGTTGTCGGAATGCGTGCTGCTCGAGCCGCAGGCGGCGGCCGTGAGGGCCAGCGCGGCCGCGGCGGCGACGCTCGCCGCGCGCGTGAAGGTGGTGCGTTTCATCAGTGCTTCTCCTCGATGAGAATGGGGGACAACAGATTTCGATATGGCTCAGATACCGGCCGCCTCGGTCCGCGCGATCGGCCGCCAGGCCAGCAGCCGGTTCTCCAGCCGGGTGATGACGAATTCCGCGGACAACGCGATCAGGCCGATGATGACCATCGCCGCGAAGACGCCGTCGGGCTGGAAGTTGTTCTGCGCGGTCGAGATCACCAGGCCGAGTCCGTGCTGCGCGCCGAGGAATTCACCGACGATCGCGCCGATCACCGAGAAGCCGAAGGCCACATGCAGGCTCGCGGTGATCCAGGTCAGGGCCGAGGGCAGCACCACGTGCCGGATGATGTCCCAGCGCGAGGCGCCGAGCACCCGGACGTTGGCCAGCAGGTTCGTATCGACCTCCCGCACACCCTGGAAGGCGTTGAAGAAGACCACGAAGAACACCAGGACCGCCGACAGCATGACCTTCGACGGCGTGCCCAGCCCCAGCCAGACCACGAAGATCGAGCCGAGCACGATGCGCGGCATGGCATTCAGAATCTTGATGTAGGGACCGGCCACATCGGCCAGGAACGGGAACTGGCCCAGCAGCACACCGGCCACGATGCCGCCGACGGTGCCGTAGACGAAGCCGAGCAGGGCCTCCTGCATGGTGATCCCGATCTGCGACCACACCGACCCGTACTGGGTGCCGTGCCGGACCCAGTCGATCAGCGTGGACACGATGCCGGTGGGCCGGCCGAAGAAGAACGGGTCGAGCACGTTCCAGCCGGTCAGCAGCTGCCAGCCGCCGATCACCACGACCGCGACGAGCAGCCGGGCGAGGTTGACCCGTATCCGGCGGGTCCGGACGCGCCGCCGCGCCTGGGCGGCGATCTCGGCATCGTCGGGCACGTGCCGGATATCGGACTGCAGGGCGGTGATGGCCTCGGATGCGTTTGATGCGGTCATGAGTGTGCTCCAGACTGTGCGCTGGCCGCGTAGGCCTGCTCCACTTCCTCCCGCAACGACTGCCAGATCTGCTGGTGCAGTTCGAGAAAGCGCGGTTGAAACCGGATCTCCTGAACCGCCCCGCGCGGGCGGGGCAGGTCGATCCGATAGACGTCCTTCACGGTGCCGGGGCGGCTGGTCATCACCACCACGACATCGGCCAGCGCGATGGCCTCCTCGAGATCATGGGTGATGAAGATGACCGTCGGGCGGGTCTGCTCCCACAGCCCCAGCAGCTCGTTGGACATGATCGCCTTGGTCTGCACGTCCAGGGCGCCGAACGGCTCGTCCATCAGCAGAATCGACGGCTCGTTGATCAGCGCCGCCGCCAGGCTCGCCCGCTTGCGCATGCCGCCCGACAGCTGATGCGGATAGTGATTCTCGAATCCGGCCAGCCCCACCCGGCGCAGCCAGTCCCGCGCCCGATCCTGTGCCTGTTTCTTGGGCATCCGATGGAACATCGGCCCGAGCGCGACGTTGGCCAGCACGCTCTTCCAGGGCAGCAGCGCATCGTTCTGGAACATGAATCCGGTGCCGTCGGCGATGCCGTTGACCGGCGCCCCGCCTACCCGCACGGATCCGGCGGTCGGACGGTCCAGTCCGGAGACCAGGCTCAGGGTGGTGGATTTGCCGCATCCGGTCGGCCCGACGATGGCGCAGAACTGTCCGGGCTCGATGGTGAGGTTCACCTCGCGCAGCGCTGTGAACGCCTCCCCGGTCGGGCTCGTGAATCGCTTTGTGACGCCGGACAGCTCGATCCGGGCGTCCGAGGATCGGGCGGGAGCGGTCGGGGGATCGGCTACCGAGTTCGGCGAGTGGGGCGATGTCATGCGAACGACAATCCGTGGTGACCTGGGTCACGTCTACCATTTCGTCGGTGATCGGCGCTTTACCGCTTTTACGCGCATTTCCGCACATAAAGCTCACGAATGCGGCGACGAAACATGACGGAAATGTGCGCTACCATGCCGGTGTGACGCCCTTCACGACCCGGCGTCGGAGCTTGCGTTTGTCCACTCAGGTACTCGTTCTGTTACTGGGGATTCTGCTGATCTCCGCGATCGTCGACGCGGTACTGACGTACCGGGAGATCCGCGCCGACATGGATCGGCAGGCGGGTGAGACCTCGCTGCGCATCGCGCGGTCGGTCGCGGCCGATCCGGCGATCGTGAACGGTTTCGCCGCACCCGATCCGGCGCGGGCGATCGACCCGATCGCCGAGACCGTCCGCCGGGCCACCGATGCCACCTTCATCGTCATCACCGACCGCCGGGGCATCCGCGTCGCGCATCCCGACCGGGCCCTGATCGGCACGTCGCTGCTGAACGATCCGGGCGAGAACCCGGCCGCGGTCCTGTCCGGCGCCACCTACGTCGGGGTGCAGAACGGTTCCATGGGCCGGTCGATGCGCGCGAAGACGCCGATCCGCGACGGTTCCGGCGAGGTGATCGGCCTGGTGTCGGTCGGCACCCTGGAGGACACGGTGAGCTCCCAGCTGCGCTCGCGCCTGCCCTCGACATTCGTCCCGCCGCTGCTGGCGCTCGCGCTCGTGGTGATCGGCACGCTGCTGCTGACCCGCAGGATCAAGCGGCAGACCTACGGCCTCGAGCCCGCCGAGATCACCGCGATCCTCGAGCATCGAGAGGCGATGCTGCACAGCATCGCCGAGGGCGTGATCACGCTCGACCTCACCGACCACATCACGCTTGTCAACGACGAGGCCGAGCGGCTGCTCGGCATCGATCGGGCCGATGCGGTCGGGCGCCGGCTGGCCGAGATCGTTCCGGCCGGGCGGGTCCGGGACGTGCTGAGCGGGCGCGTGCCGGGCCGTGACGATCGGGCCCGGCCGCTGGCCCTGCGTGGTGACGCTCCGCTGCCGCCTCCGGGCCTGACGCGACCGGGCCGTGACGAGATCGTCCTGCTCGGCCCGCGCATCCTCGTGGTCAATCACATGCCGGTCGAGGTCCGCGGCAGGCCCGTCGGCGCGGTGATCACCCTGCGCGACCGGACCGAACTCGAGGGACTGCTGCGCGAACTCGACGACACCCGCTCGCTGGCCGACGCGCTGCGCTCGCAGGAACACGAATTCGCCAACCGGCTGCATGTCATCGGCGGGCTCATCGAGCTGGGCCGCCACGACGACGCGGTGGAGTTCATCAACCACACCTCGGTGCTGCATCAGGCCCTGGCCGCGCAGCTGGTCGACGGGGTCAGCGATCCGATCCTGTCGGCACTGCTGCTGGGCAAGGCCGCGGTGGCCGGCGAACGCGGCATCACCCTGTCGGTGTCGGCGGTGGGCGAGCTTCCGGCGGATCTGGACGATCCGCAAGGGCTGGTCACCGTGCTCGGCAATCTGATCGACAACGCGCTCGAATCCGTCGCCCAGGCGGGCGGCAGCGCTACCCGGGACGGCCGGGTGGACGTCGGGATCGCCACGCGTGCAGATGTTTTGGAGATCACCGTGCACGACACCGGCCCCGGGATCGACGAATCGCTGACCGAGGAGATATTCCGGCACGGATTCACCACCAAGGTGGCGCACGCGGACAATCGGCGCCGCGGCATCGGGCTGGCGCTGGTCGGCCGGGAGGTGCGCGGTCGCGGCGGCCGCATCGAGGTCCGCAATGTGGACGGTGCGCTGTTCACCGTCACCATCCCGCTGCGTGTGGGCGCCGAGCAGTGATCCGAACCCTCGTCGTCGACGACGACGCGATGGCGGTGTCGGTGCACCGGCAATTCACCGAACGAGTAGACGGATTCCAGGTGGTCGGCGAGGCCACCACCGGGGCGGCGGCGCTGCGGGCGGTGGAGGCGCTGCGGCCCGACCTGATCCTGCTGGATATGTACCTACCGGACCTGGGCGGCATCGACATCCTGCGCCGGATCCGCGCCTCGCGCACCGCGGCGGTCGACGTCATCGCGATCACCTCCGCCAAGGATGTCGATGTGCTGCGATCGGCCATGCACCTGGGCGTGGTGCACTACATCGTGAAGCCGTTCACCTTCCGCATATTCCGGGAGCGGCTGGACAGCTACGCGGCCGCGCGCACCCAGTTGGACCGCATGCGGGCCCCGGCCCAGCGCGATATCGACCGGCTGTACGGGCGGCTGCGCACCGGCGGCGAGGAATCGCTGCCCAAGGGCATCTCCGCGGCCACGCTCACCCATGTCACCGAGACGCTGCGCGGGCTCGCCGACGGGCTCACCGCCACCGAACTGGCCGAACGGGTCGGCTTCAGCCAGGCCGTGGCCCGCCGCTACCTGAAATTTCTGCACGACACCGGGGCGGTCGACATCGCTCCACGGTATGGCGCGGCGGGGCGGCCGGAGCACCTGTACCGCTGGGCAGCAGCCCCTGACTAAGGCTTTCGGGTGACGAATATTGCTGTGCCGGGGAAGATTTCGCCGCGCAGCGGGCTCCACTGCCCCCATTCCTGGTCGAGCCATTCGGGCCAGTCGGGTTCGAGGAGGTCGACCAGGACCAGGCCGGCCCCGACGATCTCGCGCACCCGATCGCCGAGGGTGCGGTGGTGTTCGACGTAGGTCGGGGTGTCCTGCGCGTCGACCTCCACATACGGGGTGCGGTCGAAGTACGGCATGGTGGCGCGCAGGCCGTCCGGGCCCGGATCGTCGGGGAAGATCCAGCGCATCGGATGATTCACCGAGAACACCCAGCGCCCGCCGGGCCGCAGCACCCGCGCCACCTCGCGCATCACCTGCGCCGAATCGGCGACGAACGGCACCGCGCCGAAGGCGGAGCAGGCGGCGTCGAATGATTCGTCGGCGAACGGCAGTGCCTCGGCCCCGGCCTGGATCAGCGGAACCCGCGGGCCGCCGCGGGCCATGGCGGCCAGCCCGCGCTCGAGCATGCCCCTGGACAGATCCAGCCCGACCGGATGCGCGCCGTGGGCGGCGAGCCAGCGCGCGCACGGCGCGGAGCCGCAGCCGATCTCCAGGATCCGCTTGCCGGCGATCTCGCCGAGCAGCTGCCAGTCGCCCTCGTGCAGCCCCTCCGGGCACCAGACGAATTCGCCGTCCGGGGAGTCGACGCCGAGAAATGCGGCGTGCTCGCGGTGGTACTGCTCGGCGTCGGCGTCCCACCACAGCCGGTTGGCCCGTGCGCTGATGTCGGAATCGATCCGTTCGCGGCTCACCCCGACCGTGCCGAGCAGGGCGGTCGCCTTGGCGTGGGGGTCTTCTCGTGGATCGTGCGGCATGATGGAAAGAGTATCGAGTTGCCAGGGGCCCCTTGTTTGCTTGGTACAACACACGTCGCGTACGCTGTTTTCGCGAGTGTCATCAGTGTTTGCGTACCGGTACGCACACGCTGTTATCACTCGTGAGCTGTGAGTTCAGGCAGGCAAGCAGGACAGCGTGGTGCTGTGTCACGGCGATGTGCTGTGCAGGTGCAAACGTAGTCCCACCAGCTGTGAGTTCACAGCAAAACCGAGAGTTCCAATGTCCACTTCCGACCACAATCCGTCCGGAGCAACCCAACATATGCCCACCACCGTCACCTCGCCGCAGGTAGCCATCAACGATATTGGCTCTGCCGAGGATTTCCTCGCCGCAATCGACAAGACGATCAAGTACTTCAACGATGGCGATATCGTCGAAGGCACCATCGTCAAGGTCGATCGCGACGAGGTCCTGCTCGACATCGGTTACAAGACCGAAGGCGTCATCCCTTCCCGTGAGCTGTCCATCAAGCACGATGTCGACCCGAATGAGGTCGTTTCCGTGGGTGATGAGGTCGAGGCCCTCGTTCTCACCAAGGAGGACAAGGAAGGCCGCCTGATCCTGTCGAAGAAGCGCGCGCAGTACGAGCGGGCGTGGGGCACGATCGAGGAGCTCAAGGAGAAGGACGAGGCCGTCAAGGGCACCGTCATCGAGGTCGTCAAGGGCGGCCTGATCCTGGACATCGGCCTGCGCGGCTTCCTGCCCGCGTCGCTGGTCGAGATGCGCCGCGTGCGCGATCTGCAGCCGTACGTCGGCAAGGAGATCGAGGCCAAGATCATCGAGCTGGACAAGAACCGCAACAACGTGGTCCTGTCCCGCCGCGCCTGGCTCGAGCAGACCCAGTCCGAGGTCCGCAGCGAGTTCCTGCACCAGCTGCAGAAGGGCCAGGTCCGCAAGGGCGTCGTGTCCTCGATCGTCAACTTCGGTGCCTTCGTGGACCTGGGCGGCGTCGACGGCCTGGTGCACGTCTCCGAGCTGTCCTGGAAGCACATCGACCACCCGTCCGAGGTCGTCGAGGTCGGCATGGAGGTCACCGTCGAGGTTCTCGACGTCGACCTGGACCGCGAGCGGGTTTCGCTGTCGCTCAAGGCGACTCAGGAAGACCCGTGGCGTCAGTTCGCCCGGACCCACGCGATCGGCCAGATCGTGCCGGGCAAGGTCACCAAGCTGGTCCCGTTCGGTGCGTTCGTGCGCGTCGAAGAGGGGATCGAGGGCCTGGTGCACATCTCCGAGCTGGCCGAGCGCCACGTGGAGGTCCCGGACCAGGTCGTGGCCGTCGGCGACGACGCGATGGTCAAGGTCATCGACATCGACCTGGAGCGTCGCCGGATCTCGCTGTCGCTGAAGCAGGCGAACGAGGATTACCACGCCGAGTTCGACCCGTCGAAGTACGGCATGGCCGACAGCTACGACGATCAGGGCAACTACATCTTCCCCGAGGGCTTCGATCCCGAGACCAACGAATGGCTCGAGGGTTCGGACAAGGTCCGCGAGGAGTGGGAAGGCCGGTACGCCGAGGCCGAGCGTCGCCACAAGATGCACACCGCTCAGATGGAGAAGATGGCCGCAGACGCCGCCGCCGAGGCCGCCAACGGTGGTCAGTCGAACTACTCCTCCGAGAGTGGCGCGCAGGCGAGCACCCCGTCTTCGTCCACTTCGTCGTCGTCTTCGTCCTCCTCGGAGTCGACCGGTGGTTCGCTGGCGAGCGACGCGCAGCTGGCCGCGCTGCGTGAGAAGCTCTCCGGCAACGCGTAATTCGCACGTAGGTAAGAACCGAGGGCCCCGATCGCATGATCGGGGCCCTCGTTCTATGGGGGGCGCATGTGAGTGAGCGACGGCATCCACGGCTTGCTAGTCAACCGTCCGGTAGCCTCCTGATGCGGCTCGAAACTACGACGTTTCACAATCCCGGAAGGTGTGTTCGGCGGTATGGGACTCTTCGACGGCATCAATCGGCGCGATTTCCTCGCTAAGGCGATGGCGGCGGGCGGGGTCGCCGCGCTGGCCTCGCTGGCGAATCCGATCATCGAGCGGGCCTATGCCGCGGATCCGGCCGGGATGGGTGGGCTGGGGGATATCGAGCATTTCGTGCTGCTGATGCAGGAGAACCGCTCATTCGACCACTACTTCGGGATGCTGCCCGGGGTACGGGGATTCGGCGACCGTTCGGCGGTATGGCGGCAGCGGGGATATGCGCCCGGCGTCGGGCCGACCCCGGATGGACACATCGTGCCGTTCCGGCTCGATACCACCCGCGGCGCGAGCCTGGACGGGGAGTGCATCAACGATCCGGACCACACGTGGCCGGGCATGCACCAATCCTGGAACGGCGGCCGCAACGACCAATGGATGCCGATGTCGATCGTCAGCGTCGGCGCCGGAAACGGCCCCGCCGCAATGGGTTACTACACCCGCGCGGATATTCCGGTCCATCACGACCTCGCGGACGCCTTCACCCTCTGCGATCACTACCACTGCTCGGTGCTGGGCCCGACCGATCCCAACCGGCTCTACTGGATGTCGGCCACTATCGATCCGGACGGCAAGGCCGGCGGCCCGCTGGTGGAGACGCCGGCCATGCTGCCGCGGAACGCCTATAGCTGGCGCACCATGCCGGAGAACCTGTCCGAGGCCGGGGTCAGCTGGAAGATGTACAACAACCGCGATATCGGACCGATCTCCTCGGTCTTCCTGGACGGCATGCTGGGTTGTTTCAAGCAGGCCGCGGATCCGAACTCCGAACTTGCCCGGCGCGGTAAGGCTCCGGTCTATCCGAACGATTTCGCCGCCGACGTGGCCGCCGATGCGCTGCCGTCGGTGTCGTGGGTGATCCCGGCGCTGATGAACTGCGAACATCCCGCGCTGCCACCGGCTTTCGGCGCGGTCGGCATCATGCAGGTGCTGGACATCCTCACCTCGAATCCGCGTGTGTGGGAGAAGACGGCGCTGATCGTCAGCTACGACGAGAACGGCGGATTCTTCGACCACGTGACCCCGCCGACCGCGCCGCCCGGCACGCCGGGGGAATTCCTGAGCGTCGATCTGAACCGGGTGCCGGCGGCCAAGGGGGTCGCCGGGCCCATCGGATTGGGTTATCGCGTCCCGTGTCTGGTCATCTCGCCGTATTCGCGGGGCGGGCTGGTGGCCTCGGAGACCTTCGATCACACCTCGCAATTGCGTTTGCTGGAACGGCGATTCGGCGTCGATGTGCCGAATCTGACGGCCTGGCGGCGCGGCGTCACCGGCGATATGACCTCGGCCTTCGATTTCGCGGCCAAGCCCGATGCGATGCCGCCGCGAATCACCGACCCGAATTCGAGGACCGCGGCTGCGCTGGCCCAGTGCGGTCCCAATATTGCGCTCGGCACCGCCGACAAGGGAATTCCGTATCCAGTGCCGCCGAATTCGATGCCGACCCAGCCGCCGGGTACCCGGCGACGGCCCAGTGGACTGGTGTAGAACGCGTTCAGCGGCGAAATCCCGGCCGCAAGCGTGCCAGGGGGATGACGGCGGGCGCGCTCAGGCTGCGGTGGCGGGCACCCAGGGGACCGCGGCCAGGTCCATGCGGCGACGCATGGACGCCCAGCTGTGGCGGGCCGGGTTGATCAGCGCGGTGAGCCACGTGCGGCGATACTGCGCCAATGCCGCCGCGACGGCGGGGATTTCGAGGCAATGCACCCCGCCCGGCATACCCAGTCGGTGACGACCCGTCTGGATGTTTCGGATGCCCAATGGTGTTCCTTTGCTTGCTGGTCCTGCGGCGAACAGTAGCGGAACAAAAGTGTGCGGTAGTTGATTTTGACCGACTCGTGTCCTGGCGTGTCGCAAACTATCGGACTTGAAGTCCGAATCGGCGGGAAAAAGTATCGAATTGGTATCGTCGTCGTCACGAAATGGGAAATGTGCTGCGAACTCCGTGAAAGGCATTGCGGAGATGGGTAATCGGCGAAGTTGCCAGTATGTAGCGCACGCCAGCCGACGGTGTGGGGTGGTGGGGCCAACGGGGCAAGCCCGGGAAGTCGACGGGGTGATGCGAGACTGGGCGGATGTTGCGTATTGGTCTTACCGGAGGCCAACAGGGTGAGCCCGGGAAGTCGACGGGGTGATGCGAGACTGGGCGGATGTTGCGTATTGGTCTTACCGGAGGCCAACAGGGTGAGCCCGGGAAGTCGACGGGGTGATGCGAAACTGGGCGGATGTTGCGTATTGGTCTTACCGGAGGCCAACAGGGTGAGCCCGGGAAGTCGACGGGGTGATGCGAGACTGGGCGGATGTTGCGTATTGGTCTTACCGGAGGAATGGGAGCCGGGAAGTCGACGGTGGCGCGGATGCTGGTGGCGCGCGGCGCGGTCCTGATCGACAGCGATGCGATCGCCCGCGAGGTGGTGGCCCCCGGTACCGAGGGGCTGGCCGCGCTGGCGGCGGCGTTCGGGCCCGGCATTCTGGCCGCCGATGGCAGCCTGGACCGTCCGGCGCTGGCCGCGCGGGCATTCGCCAGCGATGAGGCGCGCGGCACGCTGAATTCGATCACCCACCCGCTGGTGGGCAGGCGCCAGGCCGAGATGATCGCCGCGGCGCCCGCCGACGCGATTGTGCTGCAAGATATTCCGCTGCTGGTCGAGAACGGGCTCGGGCCGATGATGCACCTGGTACTGGTGGTCATGGCCGATGTCGACACGCGGGTGCGGCGGCTCGGGGAATTCCGCGGCATCGCGCGCGAGGATGCGCTGGCCCGCATCGCGGCACAGGCCACCGACGAGCAGCGGCGCGCGGCCGCCGACGTGCTGCTGGACAACAGCGGCGCGCCCCAGGAGCTGGAGCCCCAGGTGCACCGGTTGTGGGAGGAGCGGCTGGTGCCCTTCGAGCGCAATCTGCGCGCCCGGACCCGAAGCCCGCGCGGTGCGATGCGCCTGACCGCACCGGATCCGGACTGGCCCGCACAGGCGCAGCGGCTGATCGGGCGGCTCGCGCTGGTCTGCGGGTCCGCGGCACGGCGCATCGATCACATCGGTTCGACCGCGGTGCCCGGCCTGCCCGCCAAGGACGTCATCGACATCCAGATCACCGTCGCCGATCTCGAGGCCGCCGATGCACTGCAGGATCCGTTGCAGGATGCCGGATTTCCGCGCATGGAATATCTGACGGACGATCCGAAGCCGGGCACCGATCCGGCGGTGTGGGCCAAGCGCGTCCACGTCAACGCCGATCCGGGCCGCGCCGTCAACGTGCATGTGCGGGTCGAGGGTTGGCCGGGCCAGGTGTTCGCGCTGACCTTCCGTGACTGGCTGCGCGCCGACGCCGCCGCCCGCGAGGAGTATCTGGTGGTAAAATGCAAGGCCGAGGCGAGCGCGGCCGGATTGACCGGGCCCGAGGCGGTCGAGGCCTACCTCGACGTCAAGACCCCGTGGTTCGACGAGGTCTACGCCCAAGTGCTGGCCTGGGCCGAGCGGGCGAAGTAACGCGGACAACTGGACCATCACGCCAGCGGCGCCGGAGGCCTCACAGCCAGGTCAACGTGATGCCCTGGGTCTTCTCGATCCAGCGTTCGAAGTTGTGCCCGTGCCCGGCGATGCCCTCGACGGCGGTGGTGGCGACCTCGATCGCGCGTTGCGCCTCGGGCAGGGTGAGGTACCCGGCGGCGTGCGCGGCCAGCAACTCGTCCACGTCCAGCAGTTCGATGTCGCGGCCGGTGCGGACGGTCAGGTCCAGATAGTGGTCGATCGAGCGCCAGCGACCCGGCGTGAGCTCGCCGAACTCGCCGATATCGATGTAGTAGTCCTGGTCCCGGTTGTGCGCCGCGGTGAAGTGAAAGACCGTGGCGCGCAACGACACCGCCGGCAGGAACCAGGATTCCAGATAGTGGAATTCGGGATGGTCGGCCGTGCGGGCCATGTACAGACCCCATGGCTCGACGTGATATCGCTCGACGGACCGCACGAATCCCTTCGGATCGGTGTTGGTGAGCTCACCGATATCGAAGTATTCGACCTTCGGACGATGCAGATGAACCGCCGGTGCCTGCGTCATGCCTGCCTAATCTACCGGTGATCGCGGCCGTGTTCAGTGCGCAGCTACAACCACGTCAAGGTGATGCCGTGTGATCCGAGCCAGTGTTCGACGTGGTGGCCGTGCGCGGCGATGCCGGAGACCACGGCATTGGCGCGTTCGATGATGTGCTGTGCCTGCGCGGCGTCGACGTAGCCCGCGTCGTGGGCGGCGAACAGGTCGTCCAGGCCGTGCAGTTCGGGGGAGTGGCCGTTGCGGCACACGATATCGATGTAGTGGTAGACCGCACGCCACCGCTTCGGCTCGATCCTCGAGTATTCGCCGACGTAGACGTGATAGAGCGGATCGCGGTCGTGCGCGGTGTTGACGTGGCTCATCGTGATCCGCACCGAGGGGTCGGGCAGTAGCCAGGTCTCGGTGAAGCGGTCGGGCGGGGCGTCGGCCGCGCGCATCAGATACAGCCCCCACGGCTCGGCGTGATAGCGATCGACCGAGTGGACGAAGCCGCGGGCGTCGGTCTTGGTGCAGTCCGCGACGTCGAAATATTCGGTCGACGGGCGGCGGGGAACCCGTGCGGGCGCAAGCGCCCCGGCGGGGTCGGCCGCATGCGGCGCGGTGTGGTGCGGCTGCACGGTGGCGAGCAGACTACGTGCCGCGGTGCGCAATGGTTGGAGTCCGGTCATCGCACTGCCCTTCTGAAACTCCTGGGAAAACGGGTCGACAGTACACCGGGATTGCCGGGCGCGCGTGGGCATAAACACACTTCTCGCGCGTCGTGACGAATTCGCCGCCAACCACGAACCCGCTTGCGCCAACGGACAATTCGGACATGTGGAGATCATCGGCGAGTCATGCGGAATCGATATCGCCGGGCGCGGGTGGATCGCTCGGGTGTCGTGCCTCGCGATGCGAGGCCCATTGTTGTCGGTGGGTGGTTCTAGGCTGGTGGGCATGGCATTCGCATCCGAAATTCCTGCCGACGCCACCCCGCCGCTGGCGCATTCGGAGTTCCGGCCCATCGGCGCGATCGAGCGTTCCGAGGGCCGGTTCGAGGTGGTCAGCGAGCATAAGCCCGCCGGTGACCAGCCCGCCGCGATCGAGGAGCTGGACCGCCGCCTGGCCGCGGGGGAGCGGGATGTGGTGCTGCTGGGCGCCACCGGCACCGGCAAGTCCGCCACGGCCGCCTGGCTGATCGAGCGGACCCAGCGACCCACGCTGGTGATGGCACCGAATAAGACCCTCGCCGCCCAGCTCGCCAACGAGCTTCGAGAGATGTTGCCGCACAATGCGGTCGAATATTTCGTCTCGTACTACGACTACTACCAGCCCGAGGCGTATATTGCCCAGACCGATACGTATATCGAGAAGGACAGCTCGGTCAACGACGATGTCGAGCGGCTGCGTCACTCGGCCACCTCGAGCCTGCTCTCGCGGCGCGACGTGGTGGTGGTCGCCTCGGTGTCCTGCATCTACGGCCTGGGCACCCCGCAGTCGTACATGGACCGGTCGGTGCAGCTAGAGGTGGGCGGCGAGATCGACCGCGATCGCCTGCTCCGGCTGCTGGTGGATGTGCAGTACACCCGCAACGACATGTCCTTCACCCGCGGGTCGTTCCGGGTGCGCGGCGATACCGTCGAGATCATCCCCTCCTACGAGGAGCTGGCGATCCGCATCGAATTCTTCGGCGACGAGGTCGAGGCGCTGTATTACCTGCATCCGCTGACCGGCGATGTGGTGCGCCAGGTGGATATGGTCCGCATCTTCCCGGCCACGCACTACGTCGCGGGCCCGGAGCGGATGGAGCGGGCGGTCCGCGATATCGAGGCCGAGCTCGAGCAGCGCCTGGCCGAGCTCGAGCGCCAGGGCAAGCTCCTCGAGGCGCAGCGGCTGCGCATGCGTACCCAGTACGACCTCGAGATGATCCGTCAGGTCGGCTTCTGCTCGGGCATCGAGAACTATTCGCGCCATATCGACGGGCGCGGCGCCGGCACGGCCCCGGCCACCCTCATCGACTACTTCCCGGAAGACTTCTTGCTGATCATCGACGAGTCGCACAGCACCGTCCCGCAGATCGGCAGCATGTACGAGGGCGATATGTCGCGCAAGCGCAACCTCGTCGAATTCGGCTTCCGATTGCCCTCGGCCACGGATAACCGGCCGCTCACGTGGGAGGAGTTCACGAAACGCATCGGGCAAACGATCTACATGTCGGCCACCCCCGGCCCGTACGAGCTGGGGCAGAGCCAGGGTGAATTCGTGGAGCAGGTCATCCGCCCGACCGGCCTGGTCGATCCGCATGTGGTGGTCAAGCCGACCAAGGGCCAGATCGACGATCTGGTGCACGAGATCCGGCAGCGCGCCGAGCGCGACGAGCGGGTGCTGGTCACCACCCTGACCAAGAAGATGTCCGAGGACCTGACCGACTATCTGCTCGGGCTCGGCGTCCGGGTGCGGTACCTGCACTCGGAGATCGACACGCTGCGCCGCGTGGAGCTGCTGCGCCAGCTGCGCCTGGGCGAATACGACGTGCTGGTCGGCATCAACCTGCTGCGCGAGGGCCTGGACCTGCCCGAGGTATCGCTGGTGGCGATCCTGGACGCCGATAAGGAGGGCTTCCTGCGCAGCACCACCAGCCTGATCCAGACCATCGGCCGCGCCGCCCGCAACGTCTCGGGCGAGGTCCACATGTACGCGGACAGGGTCACCGCCTCGATGGAGAACGCGATCGGCGAGACCGAGCGCCGCCGCGCCAAACAGGTCGCCTACAACGAGGCCCGCGGCATCGACCCCAAGCCGCTGCGCAAGAAGATCGCCGACATCCTGGACCAGGTGTACCGGGAGGCCGACGATTCCGAGGTCGAGGTCGGCGGCTCCGGCCGCAATGCCAGCCGCGGCCGCCGCGCCCAGGGCGAGCCCGGGCGCGCGGTCAGTGCGGGCGTCTACGAGGGCCGCGACATCAAGTCCATGCCGCGCGCCGAGCTGGCCGACCTGGTCAAGGAGATGACCGCCCAGATGATGAACGCCGCCCGCGAGCTGCAGTTCGAGCTGGCGGGCCGGCTGCGCGACGAAATCGCCGACCTGAAGAAGGAGCTGCGCGGCATGGACGCCGCCGGGCTGAAATGAGCCGTGTCCGGGTGCCGCTCGCCGAGTCCAGTGTTCGGTGGGGTCGATGCCGTACACCCCCTGTGTCACTTCACATTCGCCGTGCGGGGTGTGTGGTGTCGACCAAGGGTGTGCGGGGTGGCTCGGCGGGCTGGCGGTGGGGCCCGGGCGCGGGGGTCCTCGGTGAGGGTTCAGGCCTGCTGGGTGGCCATCCACTCGTTGACGCGGCGTTCGGCCTCCTCGCGGGAGACGTCCTCGACGCGGGTCATGACCACCCAGCGGTGGCCGAAGGGGTCCATGACCAGGCCGTAGCGGTCGCCGGTGACGAAGGTTTCCGGGTCCGTCACGTGTTTGGCGCCGTGTTCGCGCGCCAGCTTCGTGACGACGTCCACGTCGGGGCAGTAGTGCACGACGCTGGTGTGCACCCAGTCGTCGGCGGGGGCCAGCACGTTCTCGCTGGGGATGGGCATGCCCAGCTGGAAGGTCGAGTCGCCGAGCTTCAGCTCCGCGTGCGCGGCCTGGCCGTCGGGAAGGTCGTTGCGGCTCAACACCTCCGCACCGAACACCGCTCCGTAGAACTCGATGGCGGCATTGGCATCGGGGACGGCCAGGAAGCAGTTGATCGAGTGGTAGCCCTCGGGGATCGGATTCACGCTGTTCGTCATGGTCGTGACTCTGCCCGGGTGCCGGGCGCGGATCTTGTAAGAACGCGACAGCGTATCGGCGGGGCGGGTGCAGTCGGATGAACGTCGTCGGCGCGAACGCGAAAGATTCGGCACCGGAACGCATTCCGGTGCCGCCGCCGGAGGTCACCAAGGGAATTCTGCATCCACGGCGGCAGGAGCGGCATCGCACGCTGACCCGGCTGTCGGCCGGGCCCGAGCTGTCCCGATTCGTCGAGTGGTACTGGTGCGTGCAGTGGGATCTGCGCGGGCAGCCGCCGTATGTGGCCGAGGTGCTGCCGTTTCCGAGCGTCAACCTCACCTTCGAGCGGACCACCACCCGCACCGGCGGCTTCGTCAACGGGGTGTCGACCACGAAATTCACCCGCGAACTCGCCGAGCAGGGAGAGACGTTCGCGGTGAAGTTCCGCCCCGGCGGCTTCGGCGCGTTCACCGGGCTCGATGTCGGCTCCTTCCGCGACACGGCGGTCGAGTTGACCGAGGTGCTGCCGCGGGCAACGGGTCTGACCGAGCGGGTGCTGTCCATGCCCACCCCCGAGCGGCGTCGCGATCTGCTCGAGGAATTCTTCTCCAAGGCGGCCCGCGCCGCCCCCGTCGACGACAGCTATCGGCTGGTGCTGCGGATTGTCGCGGCCATGGAATCCGATCACGGGCTGACCCGGGTCGACCAGGTGACGGAGCACTTCGGTGTGCCGATCCGCACCCTGCAGCGGCTGTTCCGCCGCTACGTCGGCGCGGGCCCGAAATGGGTGCTGCGGCGCTACCGCCTGCAGGACGGGGCACAGCTGCTGGCCGACGGGCGTACCGCGGATCTTGCGGCGCTCGCGGTCGAGCTCGGCTATTTCGATCAGGCGCACTTCTGCCGGGAGTTCGCGCTGGAGGTCGGAATGACGCCCCTGGAATACGCCCGCTCCGCGGATTGACCGCCGCGGAGCATATTTACCGCCATGTCACGCGGCGGCCCTTGATAGCGGTGCCGGTGCCGAACTTTGGGACCATTCACGATTATCGGCCGCCATTTCCTGGCGAACACCCAGCGGCTCGCGCGGAGGCCATTGTCCGGCGCGTCCGCACGGCCCGGGCACCATAACCGGCGTTGCGTGGGACCGGTGGCCCGGGCCGCGCCCGGGTGGACTCGGCGGCGTCGCGTCGCGGCCCGTGGCGAGCCGGAGGTGTGATGGAAATCCCAGCGCCGCAAGACCGTTCGCGGTTGCGGCGTTCGTCGCTCCGCCGCGCGAGCCGATCGTAATCGGCGCTGGTAGGGAGGGTCCTTCGGCAGCGGCGCGGCGAAAATGTGTCGCGCGCTACACGGCGTGCCGATGTGATGTGATGCAATTTCGGATTATTCCGGCCTGGCAGCGGTTATGGTCTAGCGCAGTTGCCGCGCGGGCGATGCGCAGTTACCTATCCTGCGCATCGCCCGCGTCGGCATCCGACCACTTGCACATTTGGAGGAGAGATGACCACCGCCTACCGGTCCATTGTCGTCGGTACCGATGGCTCGGACTCGTCGTACGTCGCCGTCGAGAAGGCCGCCGCCCTGGCGGGCGCCGCGGGCGCCACCCTGTATGTCGCATGCGCCTACTACCCGACCGACGACCGCGACGTTGCCGCCGCGGCCGATGTGCTCAAGGAGGAGGCCTACCAGGTCCGCGGCTCCGCGCCCACCAACGAGATCCTGCACGTCGCGCGGGACAAGGCCCTGGCGGCCGGCGCCACCGACATCGTGGAGCGGGCGGTGGTCGGCGAGCCGGTCGAGTCGCTGCTCACCCTGGTGAAGGACGTCGAGGCCGATCTGCTGGTCGTCGGCAACCGCGGCCTGAACACTCTCGCCGGCCGCCTGCTCGGCTCGGTCCCCTCGGACGTCGCCCGCAAGTCCCACTCGGACGTCCTGATCGTCCACACGGTGCGGTAGGAACTGGATATGCGTGACGGCCGTTCCGGATCGACCGGAGCGGCCGTCACGCATATGTTCCGGGTTGTTGCGTGCGCCGCCGGAACAGCATCCCGGCGACAGCGAGTACCGGTTAGTTACATCAGGTCGCGCAACTCTTGGTCGCTGAGTTCGACGTCCCTGAGGATGCTGCGATACAAGTCGGCTTGAGTGTCCTGATTCCGATGGACCGGTACAGTCGTGCGGCGGCCATCCTCATGGCTGAGCATATGATGGCTGCCTTTTACCCGGTCGATGACGAATCCACGGAGGCATCACGCCACATCAAGAATCATCGGCCGCACGGCCTGCTGGGGAAGGCCGTAGACCTCCAGGACGCCCTCGAGCGCCTCGTGCAGGTCGGCGATGGCCTCGTCTTCAGTGCGGCCCTGACCATTGGCACCGCCCCGGCCGCCGCCCTGCCACGTAAGCATCGCGTGGGCCGACCACCAGCCGTTCTCGTCGCGTTCGACGGTGTATGGAATATGCACACTGGCCATGCTGCTATTTTAGGCCACCGGTCGGTTGTCGGGAGAGTTACCATGCCGGAGCAGCAGGGGGTCGCCCGTCTTCTACCGAGTTGCGCGCCGGCTGGCGCGCGGTAACGGCCGTCATCGCGCGTCGCACCCGCACGGTGCTGATGGCGCACCCTGGACGGGCTCTCCGCCCGGCTGTCCATCGACTGATCGGATTCCGGGCGGCGGTGGGCGGCCGAAACATCACCGGGCGAATTCTGTTGTATTAGAGTGTAATTCGTAACGTCGCGGTGGATATCGGTCCGCTGCAACTCGTCCGGAATCTCCACGAGCGCCGTGTCGAACTGTGCACTGGGTTGAAGGTGTCGAGGGTGTGGTTCTGGTTCGGGGATCGGGCATCCCAGAAATCTGGGATAGCGGGCGAGCCGCGGTGTCGATAGATTTTTCTCCGGCAGCCGGCGGGTCACCCACTCGTAGTTCGCCATTGCGCGTTGAGCGTCTGTGATTGGAGAGAAATTCGTGTCACACCCCGATAAATTGCCTGAACAGATGCTGATGACCCAGTTGCTCGGCGGGTTCCAGGTATCACAGGCCTTGTACGTCGTTGCGAAACTCGGTGTTTCGACGGCGTTGGTACAGGGCCCTCGGACAGTCGAGCAGTTAGCGGCGTCGACCGGTGCAAATGCCGACGCACTGGGACGAGTCATCCGTGCGCTGGCGCCGCTCGGTGTCTTCCGGACTGAGGATGAGCTGGTCGAGGTCACCAGCCTCGGTGCGACCCTGGCAGAAGGGCAACCCGGCTCACTGCGGGACGTGGCGCTGTTCTGGGCGGAAACACACTATGCACCGTTCGGGGAGTTACTGCACACCGCCAAGACGGGAGAGAACGCGGCGACTCACCACTATGGTGAACCATTCTTCGATTGGATCTCCAAGTTCCCCTCGCTGCTGGAGACAATGACCGGCACCATGGCCGAGGTCACGCGTGGCCTGAAAGCGGGCATGTTCGATTCCTACTCGCTGCCGGCGGGCGGTCTTGTCGCCGATCTCGGTGGAGCAGACGGTTCGATGATCTGTGAACTCCTGGCAGCTGAGCCGACCCGGCGCGGAATCGTCTTTGACCTCCCGGAAGTAGTGCAATCAGCGCCCACGGTCCTGGCCGACCGTGGGCTGGCGGATCGGGTGGAGGTCGTAGCCGGAAACTTCTTCGACTCCGTGCCAACCGCAGAGGTCTACACCCTGTCCTACATCCTCCACGATTGGTCCGACGAGCAGTGCGGCCAGATACTGCGGAATATCAGGGATGCCGCATCGCCTGGTGCGCGTGTCATCGTGATCGAGGCGGTGATCCCACCGGGTGACGACCCGCACTTCGCCAAGGCCACCGACCTGACCATGCTGGGGATGCTGACCGGACGGGAGCGCACCGCAGCAGAGTACGAGACGCTGCTGACAAAGTCCGGCTTCGTCCTGGATCGAATCGTCCCGACGTCGACCCCGTTCTCCTTCGTCGAGGCGACCATGAGCTGACGAGGTCGGACCGCGGTTCATCGCGGAATGGTGTCGGGTAGGTAGGGCTGCCCGATCACCTGCGCGACCAGTTGGCCACGGCTACGGACGCCGACTTTGGCGAAGATCGCTTTCAGGTGATCCTGAACGGTGTTGCCGGAGATCTGCAACTGCGCGGCGATGCCCACGGAGTTGGTCCCCGCGATCACCCGTTGCAACACCTGTCGTTCGCGCAGAGTCAGGCCATAGGCGAGCATGAGTAGCTCGGCGATATCGGACGTGGGTGCCGCGTTGAGAGTCACCGCGACGCCTCCGGCAGCGGCGAGGTCGCTCGTGATCGGAGAGCCATGCAAGGTCAGCCAACGCCCTGATCGGCTGCGCACCCGGGAGTATGCGTGCGGAGGGTTCTCTGCCCCCGCACGCACTCTCGCCGCGACCTGGTGCACGGCATGAGGCAATTCATGATGGCTCCCGCCGTGCGCGGGCGAGAGTTCGTCGAGCCACTGGCGTGCGGCATCGTTGCTCAGCACCGTCTCGTTCCGCGGCCCCAGAATCAGCACACCCGGGCCCGCCTCGTGGGCGGTGACGCCCATGCCGCTGCCCGGACGATACGCCGTTCTGCGCAGTCCCGCGGCAAGCGGTATCGTCACCGCGCTCAGCAGATCCGCCTCAGCGGTGGAGAAGTCGGGGTGCTCACCGGTGCGAAAGAGCCCGATCGCGCCCCAGCACTGCCCATCGACAACGCAGGCAGCGCGAATCTCGTATCGGGCGTTCAGTATCGGCAGCACCGTCAGCAGACGCCGGCTGGTCCGCTGGAGTTCGTTTTGAGCCTGACTGAGAATCCCGACGCGGGTGGCGGATCTGGCCAGCGTAGTGAGCTTGTTGATGTCGGCGACGAGGTATTCGTTGTGCGCCGTGACAGGGCCGACGTGTGCGGGGATGTTGATGGTGAACTCGTCCGTGAGAAGTAATGTCCACGGGTCGACCACCGCCCAGCACGATGCGTCCGAGTACATGAGCCGGGACAATCGCGTGGCGACCCGTCGACGCAGCGCGCGCGAGTCGTCCTCCTCGGAGCAAATCCTCGTAATGTCGCTGACCGCCGTGCGCTCGGCAGCGGAAAATCCCATCAATCTTCTCTCATCATCGCATCGGGCCGACGGAGCAGCGACCGCCCAGCCTGCCGCTGACCTGCAAACATCCATTTCGGCGCGCACCAGCGTACCGGGCCGGGCCGGTCATCGCAGCGCGCGCAGCACCTCCGGCAGTTCCCCGCTGTACACCACCGACAGGCGCTGGGTGGCGCGGGTCAGGGCGACATAGAGATCGTTGAGCCCGCGCGGGGATTCGTCCAGGATGTCCTGCGGTTCGACCAGGATGACCGCGTCGAATTCCAGGCCCTTCACCTCGGTGACGGTCAGCACGCGCACCGCGTCGCCCGCCAGCTCGGCGTAGTCGCCGACCGAGGCGTGCGGCGCGAGAACCACGGTGGTGCCCGGGCGCTGCGCCTCGGCGTCCACCAGCGCGCGTACCGCCGCCATCGACTCGCTCGGCGGGACCCGCACCGCCGTTGGCGCGCACCCGGATTCGCGCACCGACCGGGGCACGGTCGCGCCGGGCTCGATGGCCGCGAGCACATCCGCCGCGACGGTCATGATCTCGGCCGGCGTGCGGTAATTGACGGTCAGCTCGGTGAGCTTCCAGCGCTGGGCGACATAGGGTTCCAGCATCTGCCGCCAGGACGAGGCGCCCGCCGGATCGCCCGTCTGCGCGACGTCGCCGACGACGGTGACCCAGCGATTCGGAATGCGCCGCATCACCATTCGCCATGCCATCTCCGAGAGTTCCTGCGCCTCATCGACGATCACATGCCCGTAGGTCCAGGTGCGGTCGCCGGCGGCGCGTTCGGCGGTGGTCTGGCTGGTGCGGACGTGCTGACGCTCGGCCAGCTGCGAGGCGTCGATCAGGTCGTAGGCCATCAGGATCTCCGGATCCAGGTCGTCCTCGAGATCCTGTGGTGCGGACCCGGTCAGGATGTCCAGTGCGTCCTGCGCCTCGGCCAGCTGGGCCCGCCAGCGGCGGCGGGCGCGCTCACGCTCCTCGGCGTCGTCGATTCCGAGCAGCTCGGCCAGCTCGTCCAGCAGGGGGGCGTCGGCGGCGGCGAAGTTGCCGTCATCCGGTCGGAACAGCTCCTTACGATCCTCCGCCGAGAACCGATCGGCGGCGCGCGCGAGCCGGGCCGGATCGGCCCACAGCCCCGCCAGCACCTCCTGCGGTGTCAGGATCGGCCACAGCCCGGAGATGGTGCGCTGAATGTGGGGATCTGCGCGCATCTCGTCGCGGATCTCGGTCAGATCCGCTTGACTCAGCAGACTCTGACCGCCACTCAGGTCCCGGCCCATCGTCTGGGCCAGCTGATCGGTCAGCGCATCGAGCACCGAGGCCGCGAAGACCGGCCGGGCCAGGTTGTGCGGGCGCCGCGAGGATCGCGCCCGCCCGCGCGCCTTGGTGACGATCGTGCGATCCAGGACGATCTGATAACCGTCGAAACTCAGCGGGATGGGGTCGGTGGGCACCCGCTGCCAGTCGCGCACCGCCTTCTTCAGCACCTCGAGCATGTCCAGCGAACCCTTCAGCTCGCCGGCACGCAGCGAATCCTCCAGTGTCGCACGCACTCCCGGATACAGATTGCCGATCGTGGACAGCAGCACGCCGGTCTCGCCGAGCGAGGGCAGCACCTGGCCGATGTAGTCCAGGAACGTCGAGTTCGGCCCGATGATCAGCACGCCGGCCCGGTCCAGCTGCTTGCGGTAGGTGTACAGCAGGTAGGCGGCGCGATGCAGCGCGACGGCAGTCTTGCCGGTGCCCGGCCCGCCCTGCACGACCAGCACGCTCTTGTGCTCGGACCGGATGATCGCGTCCTGCTCGCTCTGGATGGTCTCCACGATGTCGGCCATCTGCCCGGTGCGCGCGGCGTTGAGCGCGGCCAGCAGTGCGCTCTCGCTGCCGACGCCGCTGTCGGATTCGATCGCCCCCTCCGCGCGTGCGAGGTCCAGATCCAGGTATTCGTCGGTAACCGTGGTGATCTGCCGATTGCGGGTGCGGAGGTGCCGGCGTCGCGTCACGCCGTCGGGGGTGGCGGTGGTGGCCAGATAGAACGGCCGGGCCAGCGGTGCGCGCCAGTCCAGCAGCAGGGTGGCGTAGTCGTCGTCCTCGTCCAGGATGCCGAGCCGGCCGATATAGCGCCGGACATCGGTTCCGTCCGTCGCGGCCGATTCGGCGTCGGGGCCCGCCGCTGCCGCCGACAGGTCGATCCGCCCGAAGCACAGGCCGTGCTCGGCGGCGTCGTACTTGGTCAGATCCTCGGTGTACAGCTGGGTGAACGACTCCCGCTCGCTGCGGGCCTGCGGGGTGCCGCCGCTCTCCAGCAGCACGGTGCGCAGCCGCCGCTGGGCGTATGCGCGCATCGCGTCCAGGCGCTCGTAGAGCAGGGTCAGGTGGGTTTGCTCCCGTGCCAGTTCGGCGGCGTGGCCGGTCGCCGGGGGATCCTCGGTGAGGCGGTCGGGCAAGACGGAACTCCTTGTCAGCACGGTCGGCCGGACAGGGCCGCGCGCGAAGGGAAAACAGAGTTGTCGAGTCTAGTTGGCATTGGCCGAACTCGCCGTATTCGCAGGTGAACGCCCGCTCTCAGGAGGCGTGTGTGTTGTTCGGACGCCGGACGCCGTCATGTGTCGCAGGCTTGGCCCGGTACATCGCCACATCGGCGTCGTGCAGCACGGCCTCCGGCGTGCGGGGGTCGCCGGGACGCAGCGGGGTGACCCCGACGGAGGCGTCGATGTGGATGCGGTGCCCGCGGGCGATGATCGGCTCGGCCATCGCCTGCCGCAGGCGCAGGACCAGCGTGTCCAGGTCCATCGGCAGGGTGCGTCCGGACAGCAGCACCAGGAATTCGTCCCCGCCGATGCGGCCGACCACGTCGTCGTGGCGCAGGCTGCGCTGCAGGCGCTGGGCCACGATCTGCAGCACGGTGTCGCCGATGGCGTGACCGAGGGTGTCGTTGATGGATTTGAATCCGTCCAGGTCGATGAACAGCACCGTCGACACCGGCAGCTCCTCGCTGGTGCCCAGCGCCCCGGCCAGCCGCGAGAGCACCAGCGACCGGTTCGCCAGCCCGGTCAGCGGGTCGTGGGTGGCCTGATATTCCAGTTGCCTGCGGCTGGCCCGGAATTCGGTGATGTCGTTGAACGAGGACACCGCCGGTGACTCCGGATCGCCGGGATTGAGCAGGCGGGACGACCCCGAGAGCCAGCGGCGCTGCCCGTCGGGGCGGTCCACGCCGAACACGTAGCGTGCGATCGTCTCCCCGGTTGCCAGGGTGCGTGCGACGGGATGCCGGGATGCGGACAGCGGCTGGGCGTTGGCGTCCAGCAGGGACAGCGGCAGTGCCGCGATCGCGGTGCCGACCAGATCGCCGCCGTCGTGGCCGAAGATCCGCAGCGCGGCCGGATTGATCGACTCGATGCACCCGGTCCGGTCGATCACGACCACGCCCTCCTCGAGCTGGGAGACGACGGTGGTGAAGTGCAGTTCGGCGCGGCGCTGGGCGGCCTCGGCGCGGCGCTGGGGGGTGAGGTCGTGGATCACCACCTGATAGGCGCGGCGGTCGTGCCAGACCGTCAGTACCGACACGGTTTCCACGTCGACCCGCTGCCCGTCGAGCCGGATCAGGGTCATCTCGGCGGGTTCGGAGGCATCGCCGGTGGCGGTGAGGCAGTCGATGCGGGCCTGCATGCCGTACACGTCGCTGGGGTCGACGAAGCGCGCCACGGGCCGGCCGAGGAGCTCACCGACGCCGCGAGCGCCGAGTAACCGGACCATTGCGGGATTCGCAAACACGAGACTGCCGCGCTCGTGGACGACGACTCCGTCCGGGCTGTGCTCGACCAGGGTGCGGTACCGCTGCGCCAGCTGTTCGGCGTCGATTGCGGCCTCACCCGGGTCCTTGCCCACATCAACCACATGTACCCCCTGATCATTGACTATTCATGTCATTTTCAGCGTGGGATCATTCTGGTGTCGACGTGCAAAGGATCACAGCGCCGACGCTATCGGATCAGTCACAGTTCGGGCACTTCATCGGGTGTTGATCGGAGATCATTACAGCTAAGGGTTTGCTCTTCGGTGGCCAACAGTTCGCTATCCTGCTTGTACCGGTGAAGGAGCGAGGCAATGCCAGGCAGCAACCCGAGACACCAAGATCATATGACGATTGCCGGGATCGGCGCCGTCACCGGTTACGGCTGGGGGCGCGAGGCCCTGTGGCAAGGGTTGCTCAGCGGAAAGTCGGCCGCTCGGCTGCATCCAGGGTACGGGCCCGGGCGCGACACGCACGCATGGGTGGCCCTCGTGCCCGAGGGCGGCGATCCCGCGATCAGTCCCACCCTGTACGGGCGGTCCACGCACGCATCCGCGCGCGAGGCGGTGCAGGATGCGCGGGCGCGGGGCTGGCGGCCCGGCCGCACGGTCGGCGTGTTGCACGCGATCGTGCTCGGCGATGTGCGCAACTGGCGGGATTTCTACACGGTCGACCAGGGCCATCGGCGCTCGCGCGACTATCTCCGACTATTACCGTCCACGCCTATTGCGGTGCTGATGCGGGAATTCGGCTTTCACGGTCCCTCGATGAACGTGTCGGCGGCCTGCAGCTCGGCCAACGTCGCGCTGATCACCGCGCAGATGTGGCTGGACCAGGGCATCGCCGACGACGTGATCTGCGTGACCACCGACCTATCGGCGACGCCCGATATGCTCGAGCACTTCGTCAAGATGGGGGCCGCGGTGGACGACGCCGAACCCCTCGAGGCCTGCCGTCCGTTCCAGGAGGGCAGCCGCGGATTCAGTATGGGGGAGGCGGCGACGGCCTTCGTGCTCACCCGCAACGCCGAGCTACCCTATGTCGCCGTACTCGGCGGCGCCATGACCAACGACGCCTATCACGTGGTGTCGGTCGACCCCTCGCGTGCACAGATCTTCGACTGCGTCACCCGCGCCCTCGACGTTACCGGGGTGAGCCCGGAGCAGGTGCGCTATTACAACGCGCACGGACCCGGCACCCGTCAGTGCGACGAGGCCGAAATCGAGGTGCTGGCAAGGATTTTCGATGATCGCCCGGAAGTGTACTCGATCAAGCCGCTGACCGGCCACTGCCAGGGCGCGGCCGCCGGAGTCGAGGTGGCCGCCGCCGCGCTGGGCTACGAGCGTGGCATCGTGCCCGCCGCGCCGATCGTCGCGCCCGCGCATCCGCGGCTGCTGGACGGGCCCGTGGAGTGTGCGGGCGGGATCACCGTGAAGACCTCCCTGGGTATGGGCGGGCACAACTCGGTCGTGGTGCTCGCGGAGCCCGACGCGACGTAAGGTGGTTTCCACGGCTGCGCTCATAACGGCCGAATTCCCTGGTCCGGGCCTTGATTTGCCGCCGCGAGCCAAACTTGGCTCAAACTTGTCGGTGGGTGTGTCTAGCATGGCGGCGGGGTAGTAGTCGAAGCCGGAAATACGGATGGGAAGGGACGACCTGTGGCGGATCGCCTGACGGTGCGAGGTGCGCGCGAGCACAACCTCAAGGGGGTCGATATCGACCTGCCGCGCGAGAGTCTCATCGTGTTCACCGGACTGTCCGGATCGGGTAAGTCCAGTCTTGCGTTCGACACCATCTTCGCCGAGGGACAGCGGCGGTACGTCGAGTCGCTGTCGGCCTACGCGCGCCAGTTCCTCGGCCAGATGGACAAGCCCGATGTGGATTTCATCGAGGGCCTCTCGCCCGCGGTGTCGATCGACCAGAAATCGACCAACCGCAACCCGCGCTCCACGGTCGGCACGATCACCGAGGTGCACGACTATCTGCGCCTGCTCTATGCGCGCGCCGGCACCCCGCACTGTCCGGTCTGCCGCGAGCTGATCGCCAAGCAGTCCCCGCAGCAGATCGTCGATCAGGTGCTCGCGATGCAGGAGGGCGTCAAGTTCCAGGTGCTCGCCCCGGTGGTGCGCACCCGCAAGGGCGAATTCGTCGACCTGTTCGATCAGTTGAATTCCCAGGGCTATTCGCGCGTGCGGGTCGACGGCGTGGTGCATCCGCTCACCGAGCCGCCCAAGCTCAAGAAGCAGGAGAAGCACGACATCGAGGTGGTGGTCGACCGCCTGTCGGTCAAGCCGACCTCCAAGCAGCGCCTGACCGATTCGATCGAGACCGCGCTGCGGCTGGCCGATGGCATCGTGGTGCTCGATTTCGTCGATCGCGACGAGCACGCGCACGACCGCGAGCGCCGCTTCTCCGAGAAGCTGGCCTGCCCCAACGGACATCCCCTGGATATCGAGGATCTCGAGCCGCGCTCGTTCTCGTTCAACTCGCCCTACGGTGCCTGCCCGGACTGCACGGGCCTGGGCATCCGCAAGGAGGTCGATCAGGACCTGGTAGTGCCCGACGGTGAGCTCAGCCTGACCGACGGCGCCATCGCACCGTGGTCGCGCGGGCAGACCGCGGAGTACTTCACCCGCCTGCTCTCGGGTCTGGCCGGGGCGCTGGAATTTTCGATGGATACGCCCTGGAATCAGTTGCCCCTCAAGGCGCGCAAGGCGGTGCTGGAGGGCAGCTCCGAGCAGGTGCACGTGTCCTACACCAACCGCTACGGCCGCAAGCGTTCCTATTACGCCGATTTCGAGGGCGTAATGCCGTTCCTGCAGCGCCGGCTCGAGAACACCGAGTCCGAGCAGATGAAGGAGCATTACGACGGCTACATGCGCGATGTGCCGTGCCCGGTATGTGATGGGGCGCGGCTGCGCCCGGAGATTCTCGCGGTCACACTCAACAGCGAGGAGGGGCGCCGGTCCATCGCCGAGGTGTCCAATCTGTCCATCCGCGACTGCTCGAAATTCCTGAACTCGCTGCGGCTGGGGGACCGCGAGGCCGCGATCGCCGGGCAGGTGCTCAAGGAGATCCAGGCGCGGCTGGGCTTCCTTTTGGATGTCGGTCTGGAATACCTGAGCCTCTCGCGCGCGGCGGCCACGCTGTCCGGCGGTGAGGCGCAGCGCATCCGGCTGGCCACCCAGATCGGGTCGGGTCTGGTCGGCGTGCTGTACGTGCTGGACGAGCCGTCCATCGGCCTGCATCAGCGCGATAACCGCCGCCTCATCGAAACCCTCACGCGGCTGCGAGATCTGGGCAATACCCTGATCGTGGTCGAACACGACGAGGACACCATCCACGCCTCGGACTGGGTGGTGGACATCGGCCCGCTGGCCGGTGAGCACGGCGGCCAGGTGGTCTACAGCGGGCCCTATCCCGGCCTGCTCGAGGATTCCAATTCCCTGACGGGCGCGTACCTTTCGGGCCGCGAGCAGATCGATGTGCCGCTGGTGCGTCGTCCGGTCAACAAGCGCAAGCAGCTCACCGTCGTCGGCGCGACCGAGCACAACCTGCGCGATATCGACGTGGCCTTCCCGCTGGGCGTGCTCACCGCGGTCACGGGCGTCTCCGGATCCGGTAAGTCGACGCTGGTCAACGACATTCTGGCGACGGTGCTGGCCAATAAGCTCAACGGCGCCCGCCAGGTGCCCGGCCGGCACACCCGGGTCAACGGGCTGGACCATCTGGACAAGCTGGTGCAGGTCGATCAGTCCCCGATCGGCCGCACCCCGCGCTCGAATCCGGCGACATACACCGGCGTCTTCGACAAGATCCGCACCCTGTTCGCCTCGACCACCGAGGCGAAGGTGCGCGGCTATCAGCCGGGCCGGTTCTCGTTCAACGTCAAGGGCGGCCGCTGCGAGGCATGCTCGGGTGACGGCACGCTGAAGATCGAGATGAACTTCCTGCCCGATGTGTATGTCCCGTGCGAGGTGTGCCACGGCGCCCGCTACAACCGCGAGACCCTCGAGGTGCATTACAAGGGCAAGACCATCGCCGAGGTGCTCGACATGCCGATCGAGGAGGGCGCGGAATTCTTCGAGCCGGTCACCTCGATCCACCGGTATCTCAAGACGCTGGTCGATGTCGGGCTCGGCTATGTGCGCCTGGGCCAGAGCGCGCCGACGCTGTCCGGCGGCGAGGCGCAGCGCGTCAAGCTGTCCGCGGAACTGCAGAAGCGCTCGACCGGCCGCACGGTGTACATCCTGGACGAGCCGACCACGGGCCTGCACTTCGAAGACATCCGCAAGCTACTCAAGGTCATCAACGGCCTGGTCGACAAGGGCAACACCGTCATCGTCATCGAGCACAACCTGGACGTCATCAAGACCTCCGACTGGGTGATCGATATGGGTCCCGAGGGTGGTTCGGGCGGCGGCATGGTCGTCGCCGAGGGCACCCCGGAAGATATCGCCGCAGTGGGCGAGAGCTACACCGGGCAGTTCCTGCACGAGGTGCTCGCCGCACCCGCGCGGCCGAAGAAAACCCCCGCGGCTCGAAAAGCCGCAACATCGAAGGCGGTCAGCTCACCGAAGAATTCGGCCACCACCAAGAAGCCCGCGGATAAGGACCCGAAGAAGGCCGCCGCCGCGCGCCGCAAGGCGGCCTCGCTGCGCTGAGGAATGCCGTGCCCACCCCGCAGCCCGGTGAGGGTGCATGGCACGGCGAATATCACCAGGGATTCCAGGTATCGGCCGGGTTGGCGTCGGCCGTGCCGAGGTGGCGGCGACGCTTGCGGCGCTTGTAGAAGACCTCCTCCACCGACATCGTCGGGGCGGCATCGGTGATGGTGGCCAGGCGAGCGTCGAGGTGGTGTTCGTGGATATGCCACTGCAGTCCGGCGCGGCGCTCGGCCGACAGCGTTGCCCAGGCCGCGCCGAACCGGCCCTGCGCGGTGGGGTCGGCGACCGCGATGAGCTGCAACAGCATCGGCCAGACATCGGCCTCGGTGGCGCGGGTCGGCAGATCGATCACCATTGGGTCCGGCAGCGCGGCCAGCAGCCGCGCCGTGCGGCGCTGCACGTCGGTGCCGGTCCGTGCGGCCAGGGTGAAAAGCCCACGCCAGCAATTTGTTTCGGTGTTGCCGTCGAGGGCGGCAACGATCGCCGTCATCGTGTCGTAGTCGTCGAATACCGGACTGGCGGCCATCTTCCCCAGTGCCTGCCGACTCAGGTTGCCGGCCAGGATCAGCAGTTCAGGTACCGCGCCGAGGCGGATTGCGGTGCGGATGAGATGGTCTACGGCCGGGGGCGATCCGACACCGAACAGGATGTCCCCGATCGCGCGGATCACCTCGGGCTCACAGCGGGCGAAGACCGACAGGGCCGCCAGTTGCAGATCCGGCGATCCCGCCAGCACCGAACGCATCATCCGCGGCACCCGTTGCGCCGGACCGTTGAGCAGTTGGCGCAGGATCGCACTGATGCTCTCGGCGGAGAAGGCGTAGGCGGTCGCAAGGAGCAGGCCCTCATCGTCGCGTACGCCGCGCTCCATGGCCGCGATCAGGTTCGACGTCGCATACGCCAGAAACGGGCCGACCGTGACATAGTCGCGCCGGCGCAGGATCTCGTTCACGACCCGGATGAGCGGTTCGGGCGGGGCCACATCGGCGAGCTGACCGATCGAGGCGGGGTCCATGTAGGGCACGCAATCCGCGGCATACGAGGTGCCCAGCAGCCCAACGGTTTCCGCGGCCTTCTTCGGGTGATCGACGCCGACTGCTCCGGCCGCGCGACCGGTCATCGCGGGCGGAATGATGCGCTGCACGAGCGGCATCGACACGGTCAGCGGAATGAACGGCACGAGGCGGCTGATCCGCCGGAAGGTCTCGGCGTGCTGCTCGAAAATGATGCCCGCCATGCGCTCCTGGAGCTCGTGCAGTCCGGCGGCGCCGAGCCGCTCCAGATGGGCCAGCCGTTCCGGGGGGACATGCAGGGTGCGGGCCAGCAGGACGACCTGGGCACGGATTACCAGGTTGCTCATCAGTTGGCGAGATCCCGGAACATGATTCGCTTGGTGACGGTGCGGAACGGCCGGGGCAGCACGCCGATCATGCCGTCGATGGCCCCGGCGAGTGCGGCGGCCTCGGTCCGCCGTGCCGAGCGGAACAGGTTGAGCAGATCGGCCGCCTCCTGCTCGGACAGTGCCTCGCACACCGCGAGGGGTCCGTTCAATTCCTGCGCGAGATCGGCTCTGGCGCCGGCGATTCCGCCTAGCCGCCCATCGGCTCCGTCGTACCCGCCATGCAGTGTGTTCACAACTCTCCTGGTTTTCGCGTCGGCGCCGGATTACCCGTGCACGCGCACCCCGAATCATAGGATCGGCAAATACTTCCGTGGCGAGAAATCGTACCGGACGGAGTGATAGTCATCACTGTGCGAGAATCGCCCGGGTGCAATACCGAGCTGTATTTGATGCGTCGATAGATTTCTCCAACGGCGGGACGCTGCGAGTCGCCGGCTTCCGGGTCGATGTGCCCAGGCAGGACACCGGCCGCGACGAGGTGGCGGCGTTGTTCGTCGCCTCACTCGGACTGCTGATGACAGACGATGTGACGTTCGAGCGGTTCGAGGTCATCGCGGAGCAGCACAAGGGAACTCGCGGCGGGCCGAGCGATCTGAACGCTAATCCGGTTGCCGCGGAGCGAAAGTGGCAAAGAGTTGAACTCAACCACATCATCCGGTCCGGCGAGACGACCTACCCGGGGCTGCCCGCTCCGTTGATCGAGCCGCATCTGAGCCGGCAGGCGTCGCGGGCGGTCTACGCCGAGGGGACCGAGTTTCAGATCGACCGGATCACCATGGTCGGCAACACCGGGACCTATCTCGACAGTCCGTTCCACCGATATCGCGACGGCGCCGATCTGAGCGGGCTGCCGCTGGAGCGACTGGTGGATCTGCCCACGGTCGTGATCCGCACGGCGGGTAGCGGCGTCCGCGCGGTGGACGTGGGGCAACTCGCCGCATTCGACGTCCGCGGCGCCGCCGTATTGCTGCACACGGGCGGCGACGCGGGCTGGGGCACGCCCGCCTATAGCGCCGACGCGCCCCACCTGACGGGCGACGGTGCGCGGTGGCTGGTCGACAACGGCGCTGCCCTGGTGGGGATCGACTCGGTCAACATCGATGCCATCGACAGCACGACGGCACGCCCGGCGCACTCGAACCTCCTGGCGGCGGGTATCCCGGTCGTCGAACATCTCACCGGCCTCGAACAACTGCCGCCGCTGGGCGCGCTGTTCACCGCGGTACCCGCCAGGATCGAGGGATTCGGCACCTTCCCGGTCCGCGCCTTCGGGAGCCTTCCCACCTAATGGCCGCGGAGGTACGCCTAATACGGCCGCGACGGCATGTCCGGCATGGCCATCGGCAGCGGCGCGGGCCGTTGCCCGGGCGCGAGAACCAGGAATTGGCCCATCATTCCGTGGTCCTCGTGCAGCAGCAGATGGCAGTGATACATGTACGGGTTGGTGGGGTCGGTGTAATCGGCGAAGCGCAGGACCAGCGCGTACGTCGAGCCGGGCGCGGTGTAGACGGTGTCCTTCCAGCCCGCCAGGGCCGGCGGTGGGGCGTGCCCGTCGATCGCGGCGATCCGGAATTGGGTGTCGTGCACATGGAAGTTGTGCGGACGATGGTCGGTGTTGCGCACGGACCACACCTCGGTGACGTCGACCGGGACGTCCATATCGATCCGGTTCATGTCCATGTGCTGTCCGTTGATCGCAAAACCGTCCAATACGAAGGTACGTGTGGGCATTCCGCCCGGTACGGCCACCGTGGGGACGGCCGCCAGCACGGCGGGCAGGGCGCGCGCCGGCGTCGGGGCCGGGCCCGCCCGCAGCGTCAGGACGTCGAAGGTATCGTCGAAGCCGTAGTGGGCGGCCCGCTCGATGCCCGCGCGCTCGGTGATGGGGAACGAGCGCAGCATGCGGGTCTCGCCGGGGCGCAGCGTCACGACGATTTCGGCGCGTTCGGCGGGGGAGAGCTGGATCCGGTTCAGTGACAACGGATTCGCGAGCAGGCCGCCGTCGCTGGCAATGAGCTCGAAGGGGCTGCCATCGTCGAATCCGAGGTTGTACAGCCGGCCCGAGGAACCGTTGAGGATCCGCAGCCGGATCCGGCCGGTCCGCGCGTCCAGGTGCGCCCCGGCGATTCCGTTGGTGATGATGGTCGTGCCGAGCAGGCCGATATCGGTGTTGTCCGATTCGTCGAGGGTGCCGTCCGGGGTGAATCGGCGGTCCTGGATGACCAGCGGAATATCGTCGACCCCATAGGTTTTCGGGATGTCGAGCGCCGCGGTCTCCTCGTCGTCGATCAGGAAGAATCCGGAAAGCCCACGGTAGACCTGCTTTTCGGTGGTGCCGTGCGGATGCGGGTGATACCAGAGCGTGGCCGCGGGCTGGCGGACGGTCCAGCTCGGCTCCCAGCTGCCGCCCGGCGCGATCATCTGATGTGGGCCGCCGTCGCAGCGTGCGGGCACATGCATGCCGTGCCAGTGCACGGTGGTCGGGTCGCCGGTGGTGTTGCGGACCGTGCAGGCCACCGCCTCGCCGTTCCGCGCTCGCAGCGTGGGCCCGAGGATCGGCCCGTTGTAACCCCATGTGGGAGTGCGCGTTCCGGGCAAGATCTCCGACTCACCCCGCTGTGCTGTCAGTTGAAACCGGCGAATTCCGTCCGGCCCCACCGTCGCCGGCGCCAGCGGCGGTATCGGCAGCGGCCGCGTTGCCGCGCCGGTCACCGACCGCGGTGACCGCCCGGCGCACCCCGCTGCCAGTGCCAGCGGCGCCACGGCCGATCCGGCCAGAAAGGCCCGTCTCGAGACCACGAATCCAACTCCTTCTCCTCGTCCTCCCTTCAGCCTCGATCCCCGCGCCCGTGCCGGGCTCGGTCGATCGGCCCGCGCTACCGGCCGCGAGACCGGCCGATCGGCCGTTGCGCACGGCCGGACAAGCTGCTACTGCGCCGCCGCAGCCCCGGGATCTGCGGTTCTTCGCGGCGGGTGTAGGGAGGTAGCGGCCGGGCGGTCGCATACCGTGAATGGGTGATGAATCTGCGCATGCGGCGCGATCTGCGGACGGTGGTGCGGTATCTGCCGCTCGCACTGGTCCCGCTGCTGCTGTGCGCGAGCACCTTCCCGGGGCACTTCCGGGTGTCATGGGTGTATTGGCTGCTGGCCATGTCCGCCGCGGTGCTGTTCGCCGCCGCGGACCGGTGGCCGGTGCCGATGTCGCTGGGACTGTCGGTGCTGGCGATTCCGCTGTTCCGTATGCAGGCGTGGGGGCTGTCGGGGCTGGTTCCGTATCTGGGCGCGGTGGGCCTGGTCGCGGCGGTCGCACGCACCCGGGGGAGGGGCCCCGTCGCCGTCGCCGGTGCGGGATGGGCCGCCGCGGTGGTGCTGGGGCGGTGGCACAGTCATGACGTGTCCTGGCCCCAGATGGGCACGATCGTCGAGGTCGGCACCTACGTCGGTGTGTTTGTCCTGCTGGGCCTGTATCTGCGCGGTCAGCGTGATCTCGCGGCCGGGTTGCGGGCGCGGGCCGCCGATGCCGAGGCCCGCCGTGTCGACGCCGAGCTGCGCACCCGCACCCAGGAGCGCGCGGCGATGGCGCGGGAGTTGCACGACCTGATCGCGCACCACATGGCCTCGATCGTGTTGCGGATCGGGGTCGTACGGCATGTGGTGCGGACCGATCCGCGGGTCGGTGAGGTGCTCGACGACGTGCACGACACCGCCGCGGATGCCCTCGCCGATATCCGGCGGTTGCTGGATGCCCTGCGCGATCCCGCCCTCGGCGAGGTCGCGCTGATCGAACCGGCGGCGATGCGGTCCGAGATCGAGGCCGCGGCGCAGCGGGTCCGATCCGCGGGCTTCACCGTCACCGCCGATATCGTCCCGGACCTGGACGGATTGGACGCGATCGGCCGCCTCACCCTGATGCGCCTGGTGCAGGAGTCGCTCACCAATGTCATGAAGCACGCAAACCCTGCGCTGCCGGTCGAGCTGGTGATTCGGCACTCGGACGGCGGGGTCGCGGTGCGGATCCACAGCGGTGGCGGCACACCCGGCCCGCCCGGACACGGCATCGTCGGCATGCGCGAGCGAGTGGAACTGGCGGGCGGGTGGATCGCGGTCGGGCCGGTCGAGCGCGGCTGGGAGGTCGGCGTCTGGTTGCCCGGCGAGAGGGGATCGGTTGCGCGGCAATGGGTTTCGGAAGAGATAGCGCAGTGATCAGGGTGCTGCTGGCCGACGATCAGCGCCTGGTGCGGGCCGGGTTGCGCATGCTCATCGAATCCGACGGGGACTTCGAGGTTATCGGTGAGGCGGCCGACGGGGTGCAGGCGGTGCGACTGGCGGCCGAGACCGCGCCGGATCTGATCCTGATGGATCTGCGCATGCCCGGCCTGGACGGGGTCGAGGCCACCCGGCAGATCCGCGCCGCGCAGCCATCCGTCAAGGTGTTGGTGCTCACCACGTTCGACGATGACGACCATGTATTTCCCGCGCTCGCCGCCGGCGCCGCCGGATATCTGGTGAAGGACACCGCACCCGCCGAGCTGCTGGCCGCGATCCGCCGCACCGCCGACGGCGACCTGCCGTTCTCCCCGGACGTGCTGCGCCGCCTCGTCGAACGCGCCGTCGAACCCCGCCCGCGCCCGCCGGCCCGCGTGGACCTGACCGCCCGCGAGCGGGAGGTGCTCGATCTGGTGGGCGACGGGTGGAGCAATCAGGAGATCGCCGACCGCCTGCACCTGGGCCTGAGCACGGTGAAGACCCATCTCGCCGCGGTGATGACCAAGACCGGCTGCGACAACCGGGTGCGGCTGGCGGTCTACGCCCACAAGACCGCCGGGACCTGAGTCACCGCGATGTCGGTGCGCTCCCTGGCATCGCGATGTCGGCGCAGCCGGTGGCCGTCCGCGCCTAGGAGCAGATCAGTTCGGCGGCAACAGCTTTGGACACCGAGCGGTTATGGCTGACAATGTGCAGCCCGTAGGCGTCTTCTAATTCCACGTATTGCCAGCAGTACCACCCTCATTCATTGATTGTAAGAACGTGTCTGAGAACTTCAGCATGTTTCCGGGTGCGCTAGTGGGCTGCGGGGTGTTGTTGTCGGTGGCCGGTGTCATGCTGTGGTCGTGGCCCGGTTCACGACCTTTCGATTCTGTCTCGACCCCACCGTCGAGCAGCAGACCATGCTGGCCCGACATGCGGGTGCCGCACGGTTCGGGTTCAACCGGTGCCTGGCCACGACCAAGATCGCGTTGACCGACCACCGTCGTAACCCGGGAGTGCGGGTGCCGTGGACTGGGTTTGACCACATCAACGCCTTCAACACCTGGAAGAAGACCCCGGATGCCGGACGGGTGTTCACTGTCGATGCGGCCGGGGCCGCGTCGCTGACCGCGGTCGGGCTGGGTTGGCGGAACCAGGTGTGCCAGCAGGTATTCGAGGAAGCCGCAGTCGACCTCGGACACGGATTGAGCGCATGGCGAGACTCCCGCACCGGTCAACGTGCGGGACGGCGGATGGGTTTTCCGAGGTTCAAAGCTAAATCCTCCGCGGTCCCGTCGTTTCGGTTGCGGAACAAGCATTCCGGCAGCGGGCGGCCTTCGATCCGGGTCGGTGACGATCGGCCCCGCACCGTCACCCTGCCCGTAATCGGTGTGGTGCAGGTGCGTGAGGACACTCGCCGGTTGCGGCGGATGCTCGCCAAGGGGCGGGCGAAGATCCTGTCCGCGACGATCTCGCAGCGGGCCGGGCGGTGGTTGATCAGCCTGGCCACCGAGGCCGCTGAGCTGCCTGCCGCGCACCGGCATCCGGTCCGTGCTTCCACCGACCATCGAGGGTGGGTGGGGGTGGATCGGGGATTGTCGGCGTTTATCGTCGCCGCCACCAGCGTCGGTGTCGAGGTCGATCGGGTGACCGATCAACCCCGGCCGTTGGTGACTGGGATACGCAGGCAGCGTCGCCTGGCCCGGTCGGTGTCACGCAAACCGAAGGGCAGCCGAGGTCGCAGCAACGCGGTGGCCCGGTTGGCGCGGCATCATCACCGGATCCGTAATACTCGTGCGCATTTCCTGCATCAGGTGTCGAATCGGCTGGTCAAGACCCACGACCGGCTGGTCATCGAAGACCTGAACATCGCAGGCATGCTTCGCAACCCGTACCTGGCGCGCGCGATCGGGGATGCCGGGTGGGGTGAGTTCGCTCGCCAACTCCGCTACAAACAGCAATGGCGGGGCGGGCAGGTGGCCACGGTGGATCGGTGGTTTCCCTCGACCCGGTTGTGTTCGGGGTGCGGGGCCCGCAACGACACATTGGCCTTGGGGGATCGTGTGTTCACCTGTGGGTGCGGGACACGCCTGGATCGTGACCTCAACGCCGCGATAAATCTTGCCGCTCGGGGCGAGGAACTGCAGAGATGCCCGAGTCCGGGAGCCCGAAGCACGAGCCCCGGTTAACAACGCTCGCCGACGGGACGGCGCTGGCACACCCGCTCTTCCGGGGTGTGTGAAACCGCCCGGATGACGCGAGAACCGGCACCCGATCCACACTATGATTCGGGTACCGGACGTCCGAGAAGGACGGCGTCACGGAACTCGCCAAGAGTTCTCAGACGCGCTGCAAGTCAAGGAAAGGCTGACTTGAGCGTGGCGATCCCGCATCTGGGCGAGGTGTGATCAGTACACCGGGCCGGTGTACTTCTCGCCCGGGCCCGTGCCCGGCTCGTCGGGGTGGGCGGAGGCTTCGCGGAAGGCGCGCTGCAGCGACTGCAGTCCGTCGCGCAACGGGCCGGCGTGCGGGCCGAGGTATTCCACCGACGCGGTGATCAGCCCGGCGAGCGCGGTGATCACGCGGCGCGCCTCGTCCAGGTCGCGGCGGGTGCTGGTGTCGGGATCGGGGTCCGCGAGGCCGAGTTTCTCGGCGGCCGAGCTCATCAGCATGACCGCGGCCCGGCTGATCACCTCGACGGCCGGAATATCGGCCAGTTCGCGGACGTCCGGCTCGGTGAGGGAGGTGTCGTCCATGCCGCGTAGCATCGCATCGACGGCTGCGTCGCAGGTCGCGGGGGACGCCGATTGGGAGTCTGCGGCGCTCCGATGTTAGGCTGTACGGCGACGACCGCCCCGGATTCGTGTCCGGGGCAGTAAGTGGAGCCCGACTCCCACCGTCTACCGGCCGAAACGCTTGGTTGGACGGTCCGGTCACCCATCACATAAAGATGGGTCTGCGTGCTGCGCAACGCGGCAGTGGGTCGATGTGGCGTGTTCGCATCGGTGACCGGTCGACATCGGGCCCCGTGGCGGTGAAATACCGCAGCGGGGCTTTCGTGTTGGATAAGGGGTGCAGTTACAGCGGTCGTTGGACGACACCGCTTGACCTAGGAGGCCCCATCAGCACTGAGACTCGCATCAACGATCGCATCCGCGTACCCGAGGTCCGCCTCATCGGACCCGGTGGCGAACAGGTTGGGATCGTGCGTGTTGAAGATGCACTGCGCGTCGCTATGGAGGCGGACCTCGACCTTGTCGAGGTCGCACCGGATGCGCGTCCGCCGGTGTGCAAGATCATGGACTACGGCAAGTTCAAGTACGAGACCGCGCAGAAAGCGCGCGAGTCGCGGAAGAACCAGGTCCAAACCGTGATCAAGGAGCAGAAGCTCCGACCGAAGATCGACGACCACGATTACGCGACCAAGCGCGGTCACGTGATGCGCTTCCTCGAGGCCGGGTCGAAGGTCAAGGTCACGATCATGTTCCGTGGTCGCGAGCAGTCGCGGCCCGAGCTCGGGTTCCGACTGTTGCAGCGCCTGGCCGCCGACGTCGCCGATCTGGGCTTCGTGGAGACTTCGGCCAAGCAGGACGGCCGGAATATGACCATGGTCCTCGCCCCGCACAAGGGCGCGAAGACGAGGGTGAAGGCGCAGCAGTCGGCATCTCAGCAGTCGATTCCGCAGCCGCGGCCGGCCGCGCCGGAAGCAGCTGCTGCGGCGCCGGAAGCCGCACCGGAAGCCGTTGTGGACGCTCCGGCGCCCGCGGTCGAAGCGGTCACCCCGCAGTAGCAGTTCACTCAGGGGCTCCGCCCCCGAGACCCCCGAAAAGACCCGATAGTGCGCGCAGGATCACGCGGAGCGATGCTGTGTGCGCGAGACAGATATGAGGAATCCATGCCGAAGATGAAGAGCCACAGCGGTGCCTCGAAGCGATTCAAGGTGACCGGTCGGGGCAAGCTGCTGCGCCAGCAGGCGAACCGTCGCCACCTGCTCGAGCACAAGAGCAGCCGCCGGACTCGTCGTCTGGACGGCACGGAGGTCGTCGCGAAGGCGGACGTCGCTCGTGTCAAGAAGCTGCTCGGTATCTAAAGGCAGCCTCCGCGATTCCGTTCTACGGACGCAATCAACCGACCACCTCGGGCGCCGCGAGCGCCCCACGATCGAACAAGGACTGACCTGTGGCACGCGTCAAAAGGGCCGTCAACGCTCAGAAGAAGCGCCGTTCCGTACTCGAGGCATCCAAGGGCTACCGCGGGCAGCGCTCGCGGCTGTACCGCAAGGCCAAGGAACAGCAGCTCCACTCACTCACCTACGCCTACCGCGACCGCCGTGCGCGCAAGGGCGACTTCCGCAAGCTGTGGATCGCCCGCATCAATGCGGCGGCCCGCCTGAACGACATCACCTACAACCGCTTCATCCAGGGCCTCAAGGCCGCGGGTGTCGAGGTGGACCGCAAGATCCTGGCCGAGCTCGCCGTCTCGGACGCCGAGGCATTCGCCGGTCTGGTCGCGGTCGCCAAGGCCGCGCTGCCGGAGGATGTCAACGCCCCGGCCGCCTGAGCATCCGGCACTTGAACAATCAGCAGAGGGAACGACCCGCGGACACGCTCTCCGAGCGCAACCCGCGGGTCGTTTCCGCTGTCAAGCTGCACCGCGGCGCGCACCGCCGCAAGACCGGGCTATTCCTGGCCGAGGGGGCGAATTCGGTTGCCGCGGCGCTGGATACCGACCGCGTGACGGAACTGTTCTATTCGTCCCGGGCCGCCGAGCGTGAGCACGAACTGGTGGCCGGTGCTGCCGCTGCGGGAGTGCGCGCGACGCTGGTGAGTGAGCGAGCCGCGGAGCTGCTGGGGGAGACGGTCACCCCGCCCGGGTTGGTCGCTGTCTGCCGTCAGGTGGATGTGCCGCTGGCACAGGTGCTTTCGTCGGAGACGCCAGCGGGTGCGGCCGGTGGGCCAGCGGGTGCCGGCGCGGCCGGTGCCGGGGAAGTGGCCGCCGGAATCGAATCCCCCAAACGGTCACTGATGCTCGCGGTGCCGGTCGGTATTTCCGACCCTGGCAATGCGGGCACCCTGATCCGCGTCGCCGATGCGGTCGGTGCGAACGGCGTTGTCCTGGCCGGTGATTCGGTCGACCCTCACAACGGCAAATGCGTCCGCGCCTGTGCCGGAAGCCTTTTCCACGTCCCCGTCGCCCGCGAGCGTGATATCGCTACCGTTCTCGCGGCCCTTTCGGACGCCGGAATCACCGTCCTGGCCACCGCGGCCCGCGGCGAGGTCGACCTGGACGACGCCGACGACATCCTCTCGGGTGTGGATGGGGCGACGGGCATTGCCTGGCTCTTCGGCAACGAGGCGCACGGCCTGGACCCCGCCGTAGCCGCCCGCGCCGACCACCGCATCCGCATCCCCATTCACGGCCGCGCGGAAAGCCTGAATCTCGCCGCCGCAGCGGCTATTTGCCTGTATGCCGGAGCCCGGATCCAGCACCGGCGCCGAGGCTGATTTCCAGCCCTACCGCCCGTCCACCGCGCCGACGCAGACTGCCGAACAGGGTAGTGACCACGAACACCCGGAATTTGTTGCCGTACTTCACGGTCATCGCTCGCTTGGCGGTGCGCAACTCACGTGCCTGCAGCACTCGCGCCGAGCCGGATCGCCAAGGCTCGGTGGGGATTCCATCGAATGTCGATGGCGCGATCTCGACCCGGGGATTGCGACGGATCCGTGTGACCTTCCGTACCAGTGGCCGCTGGCGGGCGCCAGCCACACCGGCGTCGAGGTCGCCGAACCATCCCCGCGGAACGTGCGCAGCGCAAAGAACTGGTCACCGCCGGGATTCTCACGAAACGCCACAACCCGCAGTATTCCACCACACCGCCAACCCCGTCGCGAACATCCCGTACCGGGATCTCGTCATGGCGCACGGCTGACAGTTCAGCGCACCTGCGCTTCGACGCGGGCAGCGCTGCCAGTGCGACTGCCCTACACTCGCCGCGTGCCATTTCGACGAATTCTGGTCTTGTCCCTAGGTGTCCTGCTGACTCCGCTGGCGGTGGTCGGCTGTACCGCGCAGGGCGATGGTGTGAAGAGCGAGTGTCAGGTTGGCGGGTGCACGGTTACCTTCGATCGTGGTGTGAACGCGCAGGCTTCGCTTCTCGGTGTGAAGGCGGAACTTGTTGCTGTGAACGGGAATACGGTCACCCTGTCAGTGGCCGGGAAACAGGTTTCGGTGCCGGTCGGGCAGACCCAGCCGGCATCGGGACTCGATGTCGCGGTGCAGCAGGTCACCAACGACAAGGTCGTGGTCCGGCTGTCCAGTGGGATCTCCAACGGCAACTGACCGCCGCCGCGAGATTACGGTCTGACCACGGCGCTCGCGTGACCTTGGCGGCGGCCGCTGAGTTCGGCGTCGAGGGTTTCCTGGGCGAACCGCATTTGTTCCTGGTATCCGGGCTCGTCCAGGCGACGCATGCCCTCCTCCAGGGCGACGGTTTCGACTATCGCGGTGATCCACCAGATGTTGCCGAACGGGTCTCGGACACGGCCGCCGCGCTGGCCGAAGGCGTTGTCGGACAACGCGGTTACCTCACGAGCACCGGCCCGCAGGGCCGCGGTGAAGGCGGCGTCGGCGTCGGGGACGAACACGCGTAGCAGGGAAGGCATGTCGGGCCAGTCCGCGTGTTGGTCGAAGGCGAGAAGGACGGTGTCGCCGACCCGGATTTCGGCGTGTCCGATGCTGCCGTCCTCGAGTGGCACTCGGCCCAGCTCGGTGCCGTGAAATGCGGCCGTGACGAAGTCGAGTAGCGCTGCTGTGTCCTTGGTGACGATCCATGGGGCGACGGTGGTGTATCCGGCGGGGGTGGTGGTCATGATCGGTTCCTTTCCGAGTGCTTGCCCACACTGTAGAAGGCGTATAGGTCAATTCTTGACCTAATCGGATCGTAGAGTTCGTGCTGTGTCCGATACCGCCGCGCGCTTGTTGGTCTTGCTGTCGTTGTTGCAGACTCCTCGACTGTGGCAGGGCAGTGAGCTGGCCGACCGGCTCGGCGTGAGCGGGCGAACCGTGCGCCGCGACATCGATCGGTTGCGTGAAATCGGTTATCCCGTCGAGGCACTGGCGGGCGGCGCAGGAGGCTATCGGTTGACTGCCGGAACGGCGATGCCACCACTGCTGTTCGACGACGAGGAGGCAGTGGCGGTCGCGGTGGGCCTTGGCACGGTCGCCGGTCAGGCGGTGATCGGCGTCGACGAGGCTGCGGTGCGGGCGGCGGCCAAACTCGGCCAGGTGCTGCCGTCGAGGCTGCGCCGCCAGGTGTCGGCACTGACGGCCAATACGCAGTCGTTCACCCTGGCCACGGCGCCGGCAGTATCCTCCGAATCCCTGATCGCCATCGCCTCGGCATCGGCGAACCACGAACGCATGCGGTTTCGGTACCGCGGTCACGAGGGGGCGGACGGCGCACGCCATGTGGAGCCGGTCCGTCTGGTTGCCGACGGTCGGCGGTGGCATCTGCTGGCGTTCGATCTGAACCGCGACGACTGGCGCACATTTCGGGTGGACCGGATGACCGATATGCATGCCACCGGCGCCCGCGCACAACACCGCATGCCCCCGGCGGCCGGGGTGGAGAAGTTCCTGCGCGACCGAATACTGGGTATGGCGCCAATGTTTCGCGCCGATGCCACGGTCCGCGCGCCACTGCGAGCGATCGCCGCCCGTCTCGGGGACCATCTCGGCGACGGCACGCTGACCGGCGACGACAACTCGTGCCGCTGGCACTCGCATCCGGACACCGTGGAATGGCTCGCGATGCGACTGTTGTCCTTGGACACCGATTTTCAGGTACACGGTCCCCCGGAACTCGTAGCCCACCTCGACGCAATGGCCACCCGGATCGCGCGCTCCCGCCGGGTCAATGGCAGTTGACCACTGCCGTGCCGACCGGACTCGTCAGGCTGGGATGGGCGCCTCGTCCTGATCGTGATAGATCATGCGCTCGGGTGGTTTGGCCGAGCGGCGGGCCAGCGGGTAGTAGATCGCGGCGGTGAAGAATATGCCGATGACCCAGGAGATATCCGCGCCGCCCAGCGCGGTCGCGATCGGGCCGGTGTAGAGGGTCTGCGCGGTGAACGGGATCTGGGCGATGATGCCCACGATGTAGCAGGCCAGCGCGGCGACGTTCCAGCGGCCGTAGCGGCCGTTCGGGTCGTACAGCGCCGGAATGTCGAAGCGTTCGCGGGAGATCAGGTAGTAGTCGGTCAGGTTGATCGCGCTCCACGGGGTGAACACCATCAGCAGCACGAGCACGAAATTCTCGAAGTTGGTGAGGAAGTCGGCGCTCGCGGCGATCGCGATGACTATCGACACGGCGATGAATCCGACGATGTATGCGGCGCGGGTGGTCTGCGTGGTGCGCGACCGGCCGGTGAACGCGGTCACCGAGGTCAGGATCGACATGAACCCGCCGTAGGCGTTCAGGCAGTTCACGGTCAGCTTGCCGACCACGATCACCAGATAGATCAGCACTCCCAGCACGGCCGGTCCGGCGAGATTGCCGATGAATCCGACCTGGTCGGACAGGAACGCCTTACCGGCCACGGCCGCCACCAGGGCACCGAATGTCATGGACCACTGCGAGCCGAGCACGCTTCCGGCCAGCGTCGCCCAGAAGGTGGCGCGGGCGCTGGTCGAGCGGGGCAGGTAACGCGAATAGTCCGCGACATAGGGCCCGAAAGTGAGCTGCCAGCCCGCGCCCAGCGAGATCGCCAGCACGAACGTCGCGAAAGCGAACGGCTTGGTCCCGACATAATGGCCGACATCGTGCTGGGTGAACAGCCGCACGGCCAGGTAGGCGAAGCCGAGGGCGCCCGCGATCGTCGCGATCCGGCCGATGAGGTGAATCAGCCGGTAGCCGGTCACCGCCACGATCGCGGTGAGCGCACCGAAGATGAGGATGCCCACGGCCGCGGTGTGCACGTGCAGCAGCTTGTCCACGGCCTGACCGGCCAGCACGCTTCCGGTCGCGGCGAAGCCCAGATACATCACGATCACCAGGATCAGCGGTAGCACGGCGCCGAGCACGCCGAATTGCGCACGGCTGGAGATCATCTGGGGTATTCCGAGCCGCGGGCCCTGCGCCGAGTGCAGGGCCATGACCACGCCGCCGAGCACGTTCCCGATCAGCAGGCCGACGATCGCCCACAGCGCGTCCGCGCCGAATACGACGGCCAGCGCCCCGTCGACGACCGCGGTGATCTGCATATTCGCCCCGAACCACAGGGTGAACTGATTGAACGGCGTGCCGTGCCGCTCGGCGTCGGGGATGACCTCGATGGTGCGGTGTTCGAGTGCCGGCATGGCTGGCCTTCCGTATGAAGCGAGGAGCAGCTACTTCCAGCACAGGGAAAGGGCCCGGCGTGCGTTCTGTCGTGCTCTGGGTCACGGTATCGACCCAGATGCATAGTCCTGTATATACAGGTATGTGTCAACCGAGCCGCGCAACGGAACCGCGGACCATTAGGCTGGCGACCGGCACGGCCCGCGCGAGGACGGAGAGGTGGTGGGGATGAATCCCCCGGTGGACGAGGCGGAACTGGGGACGTTGTTCGCCCTGTCCGGACCCGCATCGGCGCCCGCCTACGAACGGATCAAGGCCCTCGTGCGCGCCCAGATCGCCTCCGGTCGCTGGCGGGCGGGCGATCAGCTGCCCTCGGAACACCGGCTCGTCGATGCGCTCGGAATCTCCCGCATGACCGTCAACCGGGCGCTGCGGGAGTTGGCCGCGGCCGGTGTGGTCGTGCGGATGATGGGCGTGGGTACCTTCGTCGCACCGGCAAAGGCGGCCTCGCCGCTGTTCGAGGTGCGCAATATCGCCGACGAGATCCAGCAGCGCGGCCATCGCCATCGCACCGCGGTGATGTTCGCGCGCCGCGAACCCGTCGACCGCGGGCAGCCGCTGCAGCGCGAATGGCCGCAGGAGTCGGTATTCCATTCGCTGCTGGTGCATTTCGACGACGACCTGCCCATTCAGGTCGAGGATCGCTTCGTCAACCCGGCCGAGGCGCCCGGCTATCTGGACCAGGACTTCGCCGGCATCACGCCGAACCAGTACCTGAGCGAGGTGGCCCCGCTCGTGCGCGGCGAGCACGTCGTGGAGGCGGTGCAGGGCAGCCGCGAGGACTGCCGGCTGCTGCGCATCGGCCGGACCGAACCATGCCTGCAGATCCGGCGCCGAACCTGGTCGGCCAGCGCCCTGGTCAGTGTGGCGCGGCTGGTGCATCCCGGTTCGCGCAGCCGCCTCGAGGGCAGCTTCGGAGCGTGATCCTCGGCGGCCCCGGGCGGGGAGCGCCGAGGCGGGCCGGTCAGTGCTGGAAGTAGTAGGGCTCGGCGAGGTCCTCGAGGAGGGTGGGGTGGGTGGGTTCCCAGCCCAGCATCTCGCGGGTGGGACCGCTGTCGCCGGTGACGGACGTGCCCCAGAAGGCGCCTACCCAGCCGAAGTGCGCCATGGCGTCGTCGGGGGCGATCGAGGTCACCGGCAGATCGAGTGTGCGGCCGATGACCTCGGCGATGTCGCGGGTCGCGATGCCGGGCTCGGCGAGGGCGTGCAGGACCGTTCCGGCGGGCGCTTTCTCCACCGCGAGGCGGAACAGGCGTGCCGCATCGAGACGGTGCGCCGCGGGCCAGGTGTTCGTGCCGTCGCCGACATAGCCGGAAACGCCCCTCTCCCTGGAGACTTGAACTATGCGGTGGATGAATCCGTGATCGCCCTCGCCGTGGGTCGTGGTCGGAAGTCCGAGTACCACCGAGCGGACCCCACGGTCGGCGAGCCGGATCGTGGCGGCCGCGGTGGCCCACCGGATCATCTCTCCGTCCTCGACTCCGGGCTTACCGGAATCGAGCGGGACCAGACCCGACGCGATGACCAGAGGTCGCCCGGAGCCCTCGAGTACGTCGCCGAACATGTCGATGACCCCGCGGTCGGTGCGCTGGTTCTCCTCGTATTGCGCGAAATCGTGGATGAATGCCAGGTGGATGACGCCCTCGGAATCCTCGGCACCCGCGCGCAGGCTGTCGAGATCGAGTAGATCCCCGCGGCGCACCTGCGCACCCGCGGCGGATAGGGCCGCGGCCGAGGCATTCGACCGCGCCAGCCCGACAACCTCGTGACCTGCGCTGATGAGTTCGGGAACGACGGCGGAGCCGATGAAGCCGGAGGCGCCGGTGACGAAAATACGCATGCGGAGGATCTCTCTTTCGAAAAGGTCGTCCAGCGAGTGGCGACCCGATGTCAGTGGATGTCATCACTGTAGCAGTGATGACATCCACTGACATCGGACGAGGTCAGTCAATGTCATCGTCGCCTAGAATGGTTGTCATGGGCCGTTGGGAACCGGATGCGCAGGGCCGCCTGGGGCAGGCGGCGATGGAGTTGTATCTCGAGCGGGGGTTCGATCAGACCACCGTCGCGGATATCGCCGAGCGCGCCGGGCTCACCGAGCGCACCTTCTTCCGGCACTTCGCCGACAAACGCGAGGTGCTGTTCGGCGGGCAGGAGCTCCTACATGACTGTGTGACGAAAGCCATTGCTGCGGTACCCGATTCGACCGAACCGATCGAAGTGATGGCCGCGGCGCTGGATGCGGTGACCGAGATGATCGGGAACCGCCCCGAGTTCTCCCGGCAGCGCCAGGCCGTGATCGCCGCGCACGCCGCCCTGCAAGAGCGCGAGCTGATCAAGCTTGCCTCGCTCGCCGCGACGAGCGCCGAGGCGCTGCGCGGGCGCGGGGTTCCGGACCCGGCCGCGAGCCTGACCGCGGAGGTCGGCATCGCGGCATTCAAGGTCGGATTCGTCTGCTGGGTCGAATCCGACCAGCAGCGCAGCCTTTCGGGGTATGTGCGCGACGCCCTCGACGAACTCAAGGCCGTGATGGCCGGGCGATAGGCCGTCGATGCGGTGTGACGGTGAAATGACCAGTGTGAGTGCGCACTACACGCTGCGACCGGGGGCCCCGGGCTCGCCCGTGCTGATCCACGTGCCGCATGGCGCGAGGGCGATCCCCGCCGCCGTACGGCAGCGCATCCTGCTCGACGACGCCGAAGGTGGTGGGGTCCTTGGGCCAGGAGTGTTACTGCGGGGTGGTGGTTGCGTTGCGGGCGGTGCCGCGGTGTGGGGTGACGGTGGTGGGGTCCTCGGGCCAGGAGTGTTTGGGGTAGCGGCCGCGCAGGTCGGCGCGGACCTGGGGCCAGCCGGTGCGCCAGAAGGAGGCCAGGTCGGCGGTGACCGCGACCGGGTGCCGGGCGGGGGAGAGCAGGTGCAGCAGGATCGGCACGCGGCCGTCGGCCAGGCGGGGGGCGTCGGTCCAGCCGAAGACCTCCTGCACCTTCACCGCGAGGACCGGGGTATCCGCGGAATAGTCGAGGCGCGGGTGACTGCCCGAGGGGACCGTAAGGCGTTCGGGCGCAAGCTCGTCCAGGCGGGCCGCCGCGGGCCAGGGCAGCAGCCGGCGCAACGCCTGTCCGGCATTGATGCGTTCGAGGTCGGCGCGGCGGCGGGCCGTGGCCAGGTCGGCGCCCAGCCAGGACTCGGCGTTGTCGAGCAGGGTGTCGTCGTCGACCGCGGGCCAGGGCGCGCCGAGTGTGCGGTGCAGGAAATCTAGGCGTTGGCGCAGGGATACGGAATCGGGATTCCAATGCAGCAGAGCGAGTCCGGTCGAGCGCAGCCCGGAATTCACTGCCGCGCTGACCAAGTGGGGGTCCGGATTGCGAATCGGTCTCTCCGACAGCACCAATGCGCCGAGCCGTTCCACCCGCCGCGCGACGACCTCGCCCTCGATCCACTCCACCTCGTCGGTGACCCTCAGCAGATTCGGTGCCACCCGGCGCGCGAGTTGTTCATCGGCGACCGCGGCCAGCCGGACGAGCCCGTCCGAGCGGCCCGGATCCCGGGTCGCCACCGCGACCGCCAGCCACTGCGCATCGCCGAGTCCGGACCCCGGCGGCAGCGTCACCGCGGTGCCGCCCGCCATCAGGTAGCTCGCCGAACCCGGCCCGCGCCGCCGTGCCAGCCGCTCCGGATGTGCCAGTGCGACAACGAAAGCCGGATCATCGGTCAGGTCCTGCGCGATGGCGTATCGGGTCGGTGCCCCCGCGATCTCGGCGTGCTCCGATCGGGTCTGCCGCCCGCCGCCCTGCTTGTTGCGCGCATCGTGGTGCGCTGCGGGCTGAGGATCGGCCCCTCGGCGGGCCGCTTGACTTCCTGCTGTGTGCTGCGCGCGTTGCGGTCTGTCGTGGGCCCAGCCGCGGCCTCTTCGGCCAGCCGGGTCAGTCGCTCGACCTCGTGCCGCCAGCGGGCGGGGCGCTCGCGGCGCAGGGTGCGCAGCCCGGCCGTGAGATCGATTCCGGGTGTGAGGGTGTCGTCGTCCAGGAGGGTGACCACCTCCGCCGCCGCGCGGGCGCCGACCTCGGCCGCTCCGTCGAGCAGCGCACGCGCGAGGCGAGGGTGCAGGCCGACCCGGGCCAGCCGTCGCCCGCGCTCGGTCGCCGTGCCGTCGGCGTCCACGGCGCCCAACGCCCGCAACACCTCTCGGCCCGCGGCCAGGCCGCCGGGTGGCGGATCATCCCACCAGGCCAGGCCGTGCCCGTCGGGGGTGCCCCAGCAGGCCAGCTCCAGGGCGAGCCGGGTCAGATCCGCCGTGCGGATCTCCGGCTCCGGATAGGCGGGCAGGGTGGAATGTTCGTGCTCGGGCCAGCATCGCCACGCGTGCCCGGGGGCCTCGCGTCCGGCCCGTCCGGTTCGCTGCTCGGCCACCGCCGCCGAAACTCGAACGGTCGCAAGGCCGGAAAGGCCGCGGCCGCGGTCGATACGCGGGACGCGGGAGAGTCCGGAGTCCACTACCGACCGCACGCCCGGCACCGTCAGGCTGGATTCGGCCACGGCGGTGGCCAGCACTACCCGCCTGCGCGTACCCGGTCGCAGCGCGTCGTCCTGTCCGGCGGCCGACAGCCTCCCGTGCAGCGCCAGCACATCCACCCCGTCCAGATTCGCCAGCAGTTGTGTGGTCCGGCGGATTTCGGCGGCGCCCGGCAGGAACGCCAGCACGTCGCCGGTGGTGCCGCCGAGCGCGGCCCGCACCGCGCGGGCGACCTGCGCCTCGATCCGCTCCCGCGACAGCGGTGGCTGATAGGTCATGGTCACCGGATATGCCCGCGCGTGCACCTCGAGCACCGGCGCGGGCCCGTCCTCGCCGAGCAGCGCCGCGAGCCGACCGGAGGCCACGGTCGCCGAGGTTGCCAGCACCCGCAGGTCCGGCAGCAGCCCGGCCCGGGCATCGAGCAGCAGTGCCAGCAGCAGATCCGCATCGAGATGCCGTTCGTGGCATTCGTCGAGCATCACCACGCCCACACCGGCCAATTCGGGATCGCCCTGTAGCCGCCGCACCAGCAGCCCCGAGGTGACGACCTCGATCCGGGTACCGGAGCTCACCCGCCGATCCCCCCGCACCGAATATCCCACGGTCCGGCCCACCGGCTCACCCAGCAGCGAGGCCATCCGTGCCGCCGCCGCCCGCGCGGCGAGCCGCCGCGGCTCGGCGACCAGCACCCGCCCCGGCATGCTCGCCGCCAGCGCCAGCGGCACCAGCGTCGTCTTGCCCGTGCCCGGCGGCGCGACCAGTACCGCCGCGCGCTGTTCGACCAGCGTTGTGACGATCCGGTCGAGCATGCCGCGCACCGGCAGCTCGGGAAGTTCGGGCAGTTCCATCGTCGACCAGTCTGCACGCCCGGCCGAACATCATCGTGCGGAGGTGAAGCCCGCGGTGCGTCGGCTGGATCCGGCCATGGTTGCACAGGCACGCACACGATATCGACGGTGCGCACCTGCAGACGTGCTATAGGGGCCGATGCGAACCGACATGGCTCAGTGCCGCACGGACCGACCACCCGGCGGGCCCGTTAGCGACGCTGGCCACGGAGGCGCCGTCAAGCTGGAATCTGCCGGTGTACTTGCACGGACGGCAGCGCGGAAACAGATCAGGTACGCACTAGATATCGCCGGTACGCACCCGCTGTTGTACTACAAGTACGGGTGTGAACCGACACGAATGTGTGCGTACCTATGGGCCAACTCGGCTCGACGTAAGTCAGATTCGCGGTGGGGCGTTCCAGGTGCCGGCCCGGTGGGGGGTGCGGGCGGCGACCGCCGCGGCCGCCTCGATGCGGGCAACCAGACTGGTGCGGTTCTCGAGGTCGGCCCAGGTCCAGCGCGCCACGATCCAACCGAGGGCACGGATGCGATTCTCGCGGTATTTCTCGGCGATCACGACCTCCTCGACCGTGCGCCCGCGGCGCAGACCAGCCTGATATTTGGATCGTCCGTCGAATTCGCCTATTACGCCCAGGGTCTCGAAGAGAAAGTCTGTGTCGGCGACGAAATTGCCTGCCTCATCGGAGATTCGCGCTTGCAGGTGCGGGGTAGGGAGTTCACCGTGATGGAAGGCCACGCGGCTGAGGGATTCGCCGGGGCTGTCGCTGCGGCCGTCGGCGAAACTCAACGCTGTTGTCGCGTCTCGAGACCCGGGGCCGGGGCGTAGCCGGAGCAGTTGTTCGTCCAGGGAGGTACGGGTGGTGAGCTTATTGTGTAGTGCGGCATCGGCTGCGGCGACGGCCGAATCGAACGGCGTGGTGCGGGCCAGATCGAGCACGGTTCGTGCCGCAGAGGTGACGCGGATGCCCGCGATCATCACCACGTCCTCCGACTCGAGTCGGGATGCGTGTACCACAACCTGCGGTTTCACCCTGGCGCCTGTGGCTCGGTTTCGGCTCAGGTGCACATGTGTCAGCGGAACGCCAATCAATGGAATGCCATGTAATACGGCCGCCGATGAATGACTGACCACCGCATCGGGGCTCGACACGGCGGCGATCGCGCGAATCAGGAAAGCGTGCCGTGCCAGGTGATCGAGGCCGGGCACGCTAGCCGAATCGATGTAGCAGTTGCGCCGGACGCGCCGTAGCCCACCCTTGTCGTTCGGGTGGCGCAGCGCATACATCGAATGACCGGCGGCCAGAGCATCACTCCGAGACAAGTGCTGAGGAATCTCCACCCCTCGATCCTGGCGTCGCCACCCAGACGACTTCAACCCCATCCCCGGCACATGTGAATAGCCGTCGTTCCTGTGGATAACTCGCCGGTGTGCCCATATAGCTGCGATTCCCGGCCCGGTACGCACTCGACGTTGGCGGTACACACCCGCTGTTGTACCGCCGGAGAGGGTGCGAACCGACACGAATGTGTGCGTGCCGGCTGTCGATGGTCTCGGGGAGATAAACGGGAGTGAAGCGGGGCGGGCGCATCGCCTACGATTCGACCAGCAACAATGTCGGTAAGAGGTATGAGGACAGACCCGGAGCAGGGGAGAGACGAACCATCGTGGCGCAGGACAACGCAGCCGAGCAGGATCCGGCATCGCAGCAGGTGGCGCTGAGCGAAACATCGCTCAGTGAGGCGGCCGAGGCGGCGGAGAAGGCGTTCGCCGCGGCGGCGGACCTGGATGCCCTCGCGGCCGCGAAGACCGAGTACATGGGCGGTAAGTCGCCGATCTCGCTGGCGCAGCGTTCACTGGGCGGCCTGGCCAAGGAGGAGAAGGCCGACGCCGGTAAGCGCGTCAACGCGGCGCGTCAACGCGTGAGCCAGGCCTTCGAGACGCGCCGGACCGAACTGCTCGCGGAGCGTGACGCGGCGGTGCTGGTCGCCGAGTCCATCGACGTGACGCTGCCGGCGCGGCGCGGCGCGGCCGGCGCACGGCACCCGATCACCGCCATCTCCGAGCGGGTCGCCGACACGTTCGTCGGGATGGGCTGGGAGGTGGCCGAGGGGCCGGAGGTGGAGACCGAGCACTTCAACTTCGATGCGCTGAATTTCCTGCCCGACCATCCCGCCCGCACCATGCAGGACACCTTCCATCTCGCGCCGTTCACATGGGAGCCCGAGGCCGGGCCTGCGGGGTCACGCTCCGCTACCGCCTCCGGTGCGACGGGGTCCAGGCAGGTGCTGCGCACCCACACCTCGCCGGTGCAGGTCCGCTCGATGCTCTCCCGCGAGCTGCCGATCTACGTGGTGTGCCCGGGCCGCACCTTCCGCACCGACGAGCTCGACGCCACCCACACCCCGGTGTTCTCTCAGGTGGAGGGCCTGGCGGTGGATAAGGGCCTGACCATGGCGCATCTGCGCGGCACCCTGGATGCCTTCGCGCGGGCGCTGTTCGGACCCGATACCCGAACCCGCATGCGGCCCAACTACTTCCCGTTCACCGAGCCCTCGGCCGAGGTGGACGTGTGGTTCCCGGACCGCAGGGGCGGCGCGGGCTGGGTCGAATGGGGCGGCTGCGGCATGGTCAACCCGAAGGTGCTGATCGCCAGCGGGATCGATCCGGAGGTGTACAGCGGCTTCGCCTTCGGCATGGGTCTCGAGCGAACCCTGCAGTTCCGCAACGGCATTTCCGATATGCGCGACATCGTCGAGGGCGACGTGCGGTTCACGCTGCCCTTCGGCATCCAGTCCTGATCCACGCGGGGGCTCCGCTGCCCCACACGAGAAAGCGAAACGTCCAGTGCGAGTAGCGCAGTCCTGGCTGACGGAAATCCTGCAGCGCACCACCCCCGGCTGGTCGGTCACGCCGGAGGAGCTCGATGCGGGCTTCGTCCGGGTCGGTCTGGAGGTCGAGGAGCTCGACAAGCTCGAGCGCGTAACCGGCGAGCTCGAGCATCCGCTCGTCGTCGGCCGCGTCGCCGAGATCACCGAGCTGACCGAGTTCAAGAAGCCGATCCGGTTCTGCAAGGTCGATGTCGGCAACCCCGATCTGCAGGAGATCGTCTGCGGCGCACGCAATTTCGCGGTTGGTGACCTGGTCGTGGTGGTGCTGCCCGGCGGCGTGCTGCCCGGTGGCTTCCAGATCAGCTCGCGCAAGACCTACGGGCACACCTCCAACGGCATGATCTGCTCGGTCGCCGAACTCGGTATCGGCAAGGATCATTCGGGCATCCTGGTGCTCGAGCCCGGTACCGCCGAACCCGGCGTGGATGGGAACGAGCTGCTGGGCCTGGACGATACGGTGATCGAGCTCAACGTCACCCCCGACCGCGGCTACTGCCTCTCGGTGCGTGGGCTGTCCCGCGAGCTCGCCTGCGGCTTCGACCTCGAGTACGCCGATCCGGCGGCCCGAACGCTGCCCGATGCCGACGTCGAGGCATGGCCTGTGAATATCGAATCCGACTCCGGCTGTACTTGTTTCGCCGCGCGCAAGGTCACCGGCATCGACCCCGCGGCGATGAGCCCGTGGTGGCTGCAGCGACGGCTGCTGCTGGCCGGGGTCCGCCCCATCTCGCCGGCGGTCGACGTCACCAACTACGTGATGCTCGAGCTGGGCCAGCCGTTGCACGCCTTCGACGCCTCGAAAGTCCATGGGCCGCTGGTGGTTCGCAAGGCCAATACCGGCGAGACGCTGCGCACCCTGGACGAGAGCGAGCGGGTGCTGGACGGCGAGGACACCGTCATCGCCGACGATTCGGGCGTCATCTCGCTGGCGGGCGTCATGGGCGGCGCCACCACCGAGGTGAGTTCGGACTCGACCGAGATCCTGCTCGAGGCCGCCACCTGGAACCCGCTCGCGGTCTACCGCACCGGGCGCCGGCACAAGCTGAGCTCGGAGGCCGGTAAGCGCTACGAGCGTGTGGTCGACTCCGAGGTGAACGTCGCCGCCCTCGATCGCGCGGCCTCGCTGCTGGCCGAAATCACCGGGGGCACGGTCGAATCCGCGCTGACCGACGTCCGCCTGCCGGTGGCGGCGCCCGCGCCGATCCGAATGGATCTGGATCTGCCCGACCGGGTCGCCGGGGTGACCTACCCGAACGGCACCGCCGCGCGGCGGCTGGCGCAGATCGGCTGCGCGGTCGATATCGATGTCACCGAGACCGGGCACGGCCAGCTGGTAGTGACCCCGCCGAGCTGGCGCCCGGACCTGGCTCAGCCCGCCGATCTGGTGGAGGAGGTGCTGCGCCTGGAGGGGCTCGAGCAGATCCCGTCGGTGCTGCCGACCGCCCCCGCGGGCCGCGGCCTGACCGCGACCCAGCGGCGCCGCCGCGCGGTCAGCCGGGCGCTGGCGTTCTCCGGCTGTGTCGAGGTGCCCGCGCCATTCTTCCTGCAGGCCGGGACGTTCGACACCTGGGGGCTGGACGCCGACGACACGCGCCGCATCACCATGCGGGTGCTGAACCCGTTGGACGCCGAGCGGGCCGAGCTGGCGACGACGCTGCTCCCAGGGTTGCTGGAGGTGGCCGCGCGCAATATCTCTCGCGGCGAGCGGGACCTGTCGATCTATGCGATCGGCCAGGTCGTGCTGCCGGGCCCGGACACCGGCCCGGTCGCGGAGCTGCCGGTGGACCGCCGGCCCACCGACGCCCAGATCGAGGAGCTGATCGGCTCGCTGCCCGCGCAGCCGGTGCACGTCGGCGCAGTGCTGACCGGGCGCCGCGACCCGCGCGGCCCGTGGGGGCCGGGCCGGGCGGCGGAGGCGGTGGATGCCTTCGCGATCGCCGATGCGGTCGCCGACGCCGCCGGTGTGGTCATCGAGCGCCGCGCCGCGGCCTACCAGCCGTTCCATCCCGGCCGCTGCGCCGAACTGCTCGTCGAGGGCGTCGTGGTGGGGCATGCGGGCGAACTGCATCCCGCGGCGCTGGAGCGGGCGGGCCTGCCGCCGCGCACCTGCGCGTTCGAATTGGATCTGGACGCCCTGCCGCTGCGCGAATCCCGGCCCGCGCCAACGGTTTCCCCATTCCCGGCGGTGCTGCAGGACGTATCGGTGAGCATCGAGCGGTCGGTGTCGTCCGCGGCGGTGGAATCCGCCCTGCGCTCCGGTGCGGGCGAGCTGCTCGAGGATATCGCGCTGTTCGACGTGTACGAGGGCGCGCAGGCGGGCGAGGGCCGCAAATCCCTCACCTATGCCCTGCGCTTCCGCGCGGGCGACCGCACCCTGACCGAGGACGAGGCCAGCGCGGCGCGCGATGCCGCGGTGGCCGCGGCGTCGGCGTCGGTGGGGGCGGTGCTGCGCGGGTAGCCGGGCTTCGGTGGCCGGGCTGTGCCGATCGAGCCCGGTCGCTGGCCCTGCGTGATGACGCTCCGCTGCCGCGTTCGGGCCTGACGCGGCGGGGCCATGCGGTGTCGATTCGGTGGTGTCCGATGCGTCGAAGTCGATGAGCCCGGTGACCTTCGCCGGGCCGGTCAGCAAGGAGCCGGATCATTGACTACATCAGCCGAACTCACGGGTGCCGCTCCGAAGGCGCGCCTACTCATCCTGTGGGATACGTCGTCGGACGTCGAGGCATTCGAACATCACTATCGGGATGTGCACATACCGCTGGCAAAACGGCTCCCGGGCCTGCGCCGGTACACCCTGAGTCATGCGCCGACCTCGGTGCACGGCGAGTCGTGTTACCTCGTCGCCGCGCTCGATTGGGATGACAGGGCGGCCCTAGACGCCGCCCTCGAGTCGGATGCCGGGCGGGCGACCGGTGCCGACGTCGCGAATCTCACCCGGTTTGCGGACATCCGCCGCATGGTCGTTGACCTTGCCGACGCATGACCGCGGCAGCCGGCTCGTTGGGTGGGATGCCCGGCGGATGACGGTCGGGACCGCACGTCGTGCTGAGGAACACGGACAAATCCGTCGGGTGTGAGGCGCGGGATGCGCTGCGGTTAAGCTCGGCCGGGTGAGTCTGTCCTGGAATCTCGTGCACCGCGCGGCCGCCTGTGCCGCCGTCCTGCTGGTGGCGGCCGGATGTGGGCAGCAGGCGCAGCCCGCATCCGAGCAGCCGATCCCGCCGGTGTCCAAGGTCACCGCGCGGCCCGCGGACTTCGATCCCGGCAGCGCGGGCAACGGATTGCCCGCCGGGGTGCCCGTGCCGCCGCCCGGCACCGATCAGCTGGTGACCGTGCTGGTTTCGGGTCCGAGCAGCACCACCGGGTCGCTGCAGGGGTGGCAGCGCTCGGGCGGCGGCTGGACCAGTGCCGTTGCGCCCGTGTCTATTCGGGTCGGGACCGCGGGTGCCGGGCCGACACATGAGGGGATGAACCGCACCCCGGTGGGCACGTTCGGGCTGCCTTCGGCGTTCGGGCGGGAGCCGAATCCCGGTACGCGGCTGCTGTATCGGCAGATCGGCGACAGCGACTGGTGGGTCAGCGACCCGAACAGCCCGCAGTACAACACCTATCAGCACTGCGCGCCGGGCACCTGCCCGTTCAATGAGCACGACGGCGAGAATCTGGGGGAGGCCGGGACCAGCTATGACTATGCGATCGTGATGGGATACAACACCGCACCGGTGCGGCCGGGGGCGGGTTCGGCCTTCTTCGTGCATGTGGACGCCGGCATCCCGTCGGAGGGATGCGTGGAGACGCCGCGGGCTTCGGTGATCGCGTTGCTGAAATGGCTGGATCCGGCCCAGCATCCGAACATTACCGTCGCCTATCGATAGCCGCGGGAGGAGTTATGCGACATCCGGCGACGCCGATTCTCAACGCGCTCACCTTCCTGCCCGAGCGGCAGATCAGGGTGACCCCGACGCGGCTCGGGGTCGAGTACGAGGATCTGTATTTCAGCGCCGCGGACGGCACGCGGATCAACGGATGGTTCGTGCGTGCTACCCACCCCGCCCGCTCCGCAAGCTCCGCCGGCTCACCACGCCCGAGGGGCCACATCCTGTTCGCGCACGGTAATGCGGGCAATATCGGCGACCGCTCGCCGATACTCGCGCTGCTGTCCGCGGCCGGATTCGATGTGCTCGTCTTCGACTATCGCGGATTCGGGCGTAGCGCCGGGCGGCCCAGCGAGCGCGGGGTCTATCTCGATGCGCGCGCTGCCCGTGCGGCGCTGCTCGCGCGGCCCGGTGTGAATCCGGCTCGCGTTGTATACCTGGGTAAATCGCTGGGCGGCGGGGTGATGACCGAGCTGGCCACCCGGTATCCACCCGCCGGTCTTATCCTCATGTCCACCTTCACGGGCCTGCGCGACGCGGCCGGAGCGGTCTATCCGTTCCTGCCGAAACTATTTGTCCCCGACGCGTTCCCGAGCTTGCGGCGGATCGGATCCCTGCGCTGCCCGGTGCTGATCATGCACGGCGACAACGACGAGCTGCTGCCGGTGCGCATGGGCCGCGAATTATTCGCCGCGGCACCGGAACCCAAGCGGCTGCACATCTATCCCGGTGCCGGGCACAACGATCTGATACTCATCCCCGGCTGGGCGCGGACCCTGGCCGAGTGGGCGTCGTCGATCCTCGCGGACGTGCCCGCGGTCAAGGAGTAGGTCCGCACCAGCCCTTCTGCGGTGTCCGGCGGCTCGTCATTCCGGCATGTTTCTGGCCGGAATCCCCGGGGCCGGGTGCGCTTGGACTGTGGATCCTGGCCACGAGCACGCCGGGATGACGCGGGGTGTACCGAGATGACGTGGGCGGCCGTGGGCGGGCGGAATCTGCGTAGCCTGGGTAGATGTCCGAACTGAGTGACCTGGCGGCCCTGCTCGCGGTGCTGCCGGACGAGGATCTGCTGAGCGTCGTTGTGGTCGCGACCAGCGGGCGGCCCGCGCTGGAACCGCTGCATCTGGTGGCGGTGGAACTGTCCGTGCAGGCCGGTCATGTGTCATCGGGTCCGGATGTGACTTCGACCACCGGTTCGGTGTCCGATGCCGTAGGCGGTGCTCCGGCGACCCTGCCCGACCAGGCAGGCCCCGGAGTGGGGCTGCCGATACCGTCGACGGCGGCCTTCGAAGTGAGCGGCTACCTCGATTCCGGTGTCCCTACTTTCGAGTCAGTTCGCGATAAGGTCGAGCGGCGCTTCGGTACCGCGCAGGGTATGGACGAGCTCGACTCGCAGACACCGGCGGGCCGCGGCGTGCAGGAACAGTGGCAGGCGCGGGCGAAGTCCGCGCGCGAACGCCTGGATGAGATCCGGAAGTCGATGCACCGCAACGATTCCGACGGATCGGGTGGTTCAGGAGAGAAATAGGGGAACCGATGGCCCAGCCGCGTGAGATCGCCGAGCGCCTGCTCGATGCGCAAGTGGAGTTCCTGCTCGCGGAGGTGACCGGCGAACGGTTCGCCGAGGTGATCGCGCGCGATGTGCAGGCGGTGATCGGCGTCGCGGACACCGTGATCTTCCGCGATGTCGTCGGGCTGGAGGATGCCAAGCAGACCGTGCGCATTGTGGTCGACCGGATCGGCGGCGGCCCGGTGATCGGGGATTCGGTGGGCGTGTTCGCCGACGCGATCTACGACAACATCGCGCGCAACAACGACTACACACTCGGCGATGTGGTGGAACGCGAGCCGGTGGAGGCGCTGCTGGAGAAGATCTTCGGCATGCATCAGGCGCAGGAGCGGATCCTGGAGCGCCTGACCGAGAGCCCGCTGATCGCGACCGTCGCGTCGAAATTCGTCGATAAGCTGATCAACGACTTCATGGAGTCGAACCGCCAGATGGCCTCGAAGATCCCGGGCGTGGGATCGCTGGTGTCCCTGGGCACCTCGGCCGCCAAGTCCGCGCGCAAGGCCGCGGAGAAGGCCGCCGACGGCACCTTCATCGGCGAAATAGCCGGTAAGGGCGCGCAATACGCGCTTAAGCGCACCAATAACGCGATCCGGGAAATGCTTAGGGACGCGCCCGTGCACGGCGCGGCGATGGAGTTCTGGGATCTGCATGCGGGCGAGCCGGTCAGCGGCCTGCGCGACTACCTGTCCCGGCACGATCTGCGCGAGCTGGCGCAGATCGTGCACCAGATCGCGACCACCACCCGCGAGAAGGAGTACTTCGGCCTGCTCCTGGACGAATGCGTCGAGGTGTTCTTCACCAGGTACGGCGACCACACCCTGGCCGGCCTGCTGCCCGAACTCGGCCTGTCCGAGGAGGACATCGCGACCGAAATCCTGCGCTACGGCCCCGCGGTCATCGAGGCCGCCAAGCGCAACGGCGTGCTGGCCAAGCTGATTCGCGAACGCCTGGAGCCGTTCTACACCTCGGACCAGGTCATCGAGATCCTCACCGCAGCGACGGCCTGAGCCTCACTGTCGTTCCGGGGTGGTGCCGGGTGGCAGGGGCTTACTCGGTGACGATTGCGACCGCGTCGATCTCGACCAGCATTTCCTCGCGCGGCAGGCCCGTGAAAACGGTTGTGCGTGAGGGGAGTACGCCGCAGCTGGTGTGCTCCTGCACGAACGCACCGTAGGCGTCGTTCATGATCGCGAAGTCCTCGCGCTTGGTGAGATAGACCCGCAGCATCACCACATCGTCGAAGGTGGCGCCCGAGGCCTCCACGATGGCCTTCACGTTCTGCAGGGTGCAGGTGGTCTGGGCGGCCACATCTCCCGGGTGCAGGTATTCGCTGGTGGCGGGGTCGACCGGGCCCTGGCCCGAGACCTGGACGAACGGGCCCTTGCGCACGCCCTGGGAGAATGTGTGCGCGGGGGCGGGGGCGTCGGTGGTGCGGACGGCGATCTTCTCTGTCATGACATGCCTTTCGGGAATGGTGGGGTGGAATCGATGCGCGGACTCCAGCCGAGCTCGGTGGAGATGGCCTCGGCCGTGGCCCGAACGCGCGGCAGCAGGTCGAGTACCTGCTCGTGATCGAGCAACATGTCCGGCACCGACACCGACAGCGCGGCCACGACCGCGCCCGTGCCGTCGCGTACCGGGACGCCGATGCAGTTGACGAAGCTCTCGTGCTCCTCGTGGTCCTCGGCGAAGCCCTGGGCCGCAACGAGTTCCAGCTCGGCCAGGTAGCGCTCCGGTGTGCGGATGGTGCGCTCGGTGAACTTGCGATAGTCCAGGCGCTCGGCGATCACCCGCCACTGGGGGCGCGGATGCGCGGCGACCAGGACCTTGCCGACGGCCGTGCAGTGCAGCGGTGCCGGGCGCCCGACCCGGGAATACATCCGCACGCTCTGGATGGCGTCGAGTTTGTCGATGTAGATGGCCTCGCCGGATTCGTAGGTCGCCAGGTGTACGGTCTGCCCGGTGGCGGCGTTGAGCGCCGCCAGATGGGGGCGGCCCAGCGTGCGCACATCGCGGCGCTCGAGCGCGTGGTTGGCCAGTTCGAACAGCCGCGAACCGAGCGTGTACCGGTGTGCGGCATCGTGGGTGACGAAGCGGTCGGCCTGCATGGTCTGCAGCAGCCGCAGCACCGTCGACTTGTGCACGCCCAGGGTGACGGCCAGCTGATCCAGCGTCTTGGGGTCCTCACCGAGTTCGATGAGGATGGTCAACGCGCGTTGCAAACTCTGACTCATGACGTCGCCTCGCTGCGCTCACTCATAAGGAAACATTCTCGGTTGCGGCTGGCTGGTAGTGCATACCGGCCCAATCGGAAGCGGTTGCGGCGGCTGCGGATTCGAGCCGGGCGGGCGGGGGCAGCTCGGCGACGTCGCCGGTGCCGGTGAGTGCTGCGGCGGCGCACAGATGTCCGTAGCGCAGCAGCTGTTCGTGCGGGCGGCCGTGCAGCAGCGCGGCCAGATAGCCGCCCGCGAACGCGTCGCCGGCGCCGATCGCCTCGGTCACCTCCAGGCTCAGCGCGGGCACCTCGACATGGCCCGAGCCGAGAAATCCCGTGACCGAATGCCCGCTGTTCTTCACCACTAGATGCCGTGGCTGCGGGAACATCTCGCGCAGCCGGGCCGGATCGCCGGTGCCGAACACCTCCTGCGCCTCGTCCGCGCCCAGGAACGCCACATCGCTGCCGCGCAGCTGCCGGGCCAGGATATCGGCGGCGTCGGTGCCCGTATCGCGCCGGATCCACAGCGCCGGGCGGAAATTCAGATCGAAGCTGACCAGCCGCCCGCGCCGCGGCAGCGCGATCAGCGCATCGGTGAGCTCGGTCGCCGATGGGGACAGGGCGGTGGTGATGCCGGTGAAGTGGATCAGCTCGCACTGCTCGAGCAGCGCGGCATCGGCCGCCAGATCCGCGGGCGACAGTGCGCTGGCGGCAGATCCGGTGCGGTAGTACAGCATCCGGCTCGCGCCAGCGGCCAGATCGGCGGGGTGCGGCGACCCGCCGCCGCGTTCCTTGATATAGAGGCCGGTCGGCCGGGCCGGGTCGGTGTAGACCGCGGAGGTGTCCACGCCGCGCTCGCGCAGATGGCGAACCAGATAGCGACCGAATCCGTCGTCGCCCACGCGCGATACCCAGGCGGTGCCGATGCTCAGCTGGGTCAGCACCGTCGCCACATTCAGCTCGGCCCCGCCGGCGGTGCGATCGAAGGCGGGGGAGTCCTCGAGCGGGCCCGGCCGGGCGACCAGCACGGCGAGCCCCTCGCCCACCGTGACCGCCCGTATGTGGGGCGGCGTAGGCCAGATCACACCCATCTCCTTCGAACGCTTGCGGCTATCGGTCATCCCGTGCAGAATAACCACGGCGAACACGATACGCAATACGCGTTGCAAGTCGTGCAATAGCTAGACTGTATGACTTGAAACGACTGCGAAAGGAGTGTCGTGGCGAACGACGGTGACCTACCCGACGACCTACCCATCGACTCCGCGAAGGTGTCGGCCCTGCACGACCGGGTCCTGCGCCCCGAGCACAAATCGCTGCCGCCCGCGGCCTGGGGCCGCACCGTGCGTGAATTTCTCGCCACCGCACCGCATCTGGATGACCTGCAGACGCCCGTGCTGAGCGTGGATCGCGCCGCCGTCGATTCGAATATCGCGGTGATGGCGCAGTGGGCGGCCGCGGCCGGGGTCCGGCTGGCCCCGCACGGCAAGACCACGATGTCCCCGCAGCTGTGGGGCGAGCAGCTCGCCGCGGGCGCCTGGGGCATCACCCTCGCCACAGGCTGGCAGGTGCAGGTCGCGCGGGAGTTCGGCGTCGCGCGCATCCTGCTCGCGAATGCGCTGGTTGATCCCGTCGGATTGGCTTGGCTCGCGGCCGAACTCGACCGTGACCCGGGATTCGAATTCCTCAGCTGGGTGGACAGCGTCGCGACGGTCGAGACCATGGACCGGCACCTGGCCGCCGCCCCCGAGGGGGTGCGCGTGCCGGTGCTGGTCGAGCTGGGTGGCCCCGGCGGCCGCACGGGCGCTCGCGGCGTCGAGGAGGCCCTGGCGGTTGCCGCCGCGGTGCGGCGTTCTGCGCGGCTGGAGCTGGCCGGAGTGGGCGGATACGAGGGCGCCTTCGCGCACGACCGCCGGCCCGATGCGATCACCACCGTGCGTGAGTACCTCGACGAGCTGGCCCGCCTGCATCGCGAGCTGGCCGCCACCTACGAGCGCCCGGCGATCGTCACCGCCGGCGGCAGCGCCTATCAGGATCTGGTCGTCGAGCGCCTGGCCGCCCTCGCTGACGAGCACGGCGAGCACAGCCCGGCCGCGCCAGGCCCGGGGGCGGTAGCGGAGCGTCACCACGCAGGGCCAGCGGCCGGGCTCGATCGGCACAGCCCGGCGACCACCGTGGTGCTGCGGTCGGGCGCGTACATCATCCACGACGACGGCTTCTACTCCGGCATCTCGCCGCTGGCTGCCCCGCGCACCGAGCGCCCCCTGCGCTCGGCGATGCACGGCTGGGCGCGCACGGTATCGCGGCCGGAGCCGGGGCTGGCGTTGCTGGACGCCGGAAAGCGGGACCTGCCGTTCGATGAGGGGCTGCCGGTTCCGCAGCGGCTTTCGAGGGGGCGGGGGCAGGAAGCGATGCCGACCACGGCGCTGGTCTCGGCGCTCAACGATCAGCACGCCTTCCTGCGCCTGCCCGAGGGCGGCGAGGTCCCCATCGGCAGCGTGGTGCGGCTGGGGCTGTCGCATCCGTGCACGGCCTTCGACAAGTGGCGGCTGATCCCGGTCATCGACGATGCGGGCGCCGACCGGCCGCGTGTCGTCGATCTGCTGCACACCTTCTTCTAGCGGCGGCCGATCATGATGGGCAGCTTGCTGATTCGCGGTATCGACATCGTCGACGGGACGGGAGCCCCCCGCTTTCGTGGCGATGTCACGGTGGCCGGCGGCCGGATCGCCGAGATCGCCGGGCCCGGCACGATCGCCGGGGCCGAGCGCATTATCGAGGGTGAATCCCTGGTGCTGGCACCGGGTTTCATCGATATGCATGCGCATTCGGACCTGCACCTGCTCACTGATCCGGCGCACTTCCCGAAGGTCAGCCAGGGCGTCACCACCGAGGTGATCGGCCAGGACGGGCTGTCGTACGCCCCCGTGGACGAGGCCACCCTGGCCGTGGTGCGCCGCCAGATCGCCGGGTGGAACGGCAATCCCGTGGATCTGGACTTCTCGTGGCGCACGGTCGGAGAGTATCTGGACCGGCTCGATGCGGGTATCACCCCCAACGCCGCCTATCTGGTGCCGCAGGGCACGCTGCGGCTGCTCGTGGTCGGCCCGGATAAGCGCCCGGCGACCACCGCAGAGATCGACCGCATGTGCGAGCTGCTGGCCGAGGGGCTCGCGCAGGGCGCGGTCGGCATGTCCAGCGGTCTGACCTATACGCCCGGAATGTATGCCGACACAGCCGAATTGGCGGCGCTGTGCGAGGTGGTCGCCGAGGCGGGCGGCTTCTACGCACCGCACCACCGCTCCTACGGCGCGGGCGCGCTGGATGCGTATGCCGAGATGATCGACCTGGCCGGCCGCACCGGCTGCGCACTGCACCTCACGCACGCCACCATGAACTTCGACGAGAACCGTGGGCGCGCACCGGAATTGCTCGCCATGATCGACGCCGCGCTGGCACGGGGCTGCGATATCAGCCTGGACACCTACCCGTATCTGCCCGGATCGACGACGCTGTCGGCGCTGCTGCCCAGCTGGGCCTCCTCGGGCGGACCGGATGCGGCGCTGGCACGCCTGGAGGATCCGCACGAGCGGGCGCGCATCACCGCCGATGTGACGGTCCACGGTTCGGACGGCTGCCACGGGGTCACCATCGACTGGGAGACCATTGCGATCAGCGGCGTCGCGCATGCCGAGCTGGACCGCTATGCCGGACGCACGATTGCCGAGATCGCGGCCGCCGAAGGCGTTGCGCCCGTGGAGGTCTTCTACGATCTGCTGCGGCGCGACCAGCTGGCCACCACGATTCTGCAGCACGTCGGGCACGAGGGGAACGTGCGCGCCATCATGCGCCATCCGCGGCATATGGGCGGCAGCGACGCGCTGCTGGTCGGGGAGCGGCCGCATCCGCGGGCGTGGGGTACATTCCCGCGCTATCTCGGGCATTACGTGCGTGAGCTGGGCGTGCTCGGGCTCGAGGAGTGCGTGCATCACCTGACCGGCAACCCCGCGCGGCGACTGCGGCTGCGTGAGCGCGGCCTGATCCGGCCCGGTTATGCCGCGGACCTGGTCGTCTTCGACCCCGAAACGATCTGCGACACAGCGACCTTCGACCGCCCCAAACAACAGGCCCGTGGCATCGCACATGTCCTGATCAACGGTGAGTTCGCCATCGACGGGGGCGCGCCCACCGGTGCGCTGGCCGGTCGCGCGCTGCGCATGGACCCCACCCTGAAGGAGACTCGTTGACCACCGCCATGGATGTCATCCGCGCCGACCGCGTGCTCACCGTCGTGCGCGCCCCGCAGATTCCCGATCCGCTCGCTCTGGCGCAAGCACTTGCCGGAGCCGGAATCCGTGCGGTGGAACTGACTTTCACCACACCCGGCATCCTCGACGCCCTGGCCGCGGCCGCCGGCGCCGAGCGGGCCGTCATCGGCGCGGGCACGGTGCTGACCGCGGAACAGGCCGAGCAGGCCATCGGCAGCGGCGCGCGGTTCCTGGTGACACCCGGACTGCGTCCGGACGTGGCCCATGCGGCCGCGCGGCACGGCATTCCGGTCGTGATGGGCGCCTTCACCCCCAGCGAGGTGATGGCCGCGCTGGATATGGGCGCGGCGGCGGTGAAGATCTTCCCCGCCCGCGTATTAGGACCCGGCTACCTCAAGGATCTGCGCGGACCCTTCCCCGATGCGGCGCTCATCCCGTCCGGCGGCGTCAACGCCGGTAACGCCGCGGAATTTCTCGCGAACGGGGCGGTGGCGGTCACCGCCGGCACCGACGTCGTCGCACCCACCGATGTCGCCGCGGGCCGATGGTCCGATATCGCCTCGCGCGCGGCATCTTTCGTTTCATCCATGAAGTGAGGCAAGTATGTCCGCCACCGTCGACTGGCTACAAACCAGCACTCCGGGACTACTGATTCTATGCGGTCTCGCGATCGCGATACTGCTCGTTGCGATCATCCGGTTCAAACTCGAGCCGTTCATCGCGCTACTACTGGTCAGCCTGCTACTGGCGCTGAGCGCCGGGCTACCGGTGTCCAAGATCGTGGGCACCCCGCTGAAATCCTCGGACTCCCTGCTGGAGACCGGATTCGGCGGCATCCTGGGCCACATCTCGGTGATCATCGGCCTGGGCACTGTGCTGGGCGCGATCCTGGAGCGCTCGGGTGGCGCCGACGTGCTGGCGGAGAAGCTGCAGAAGCTGTTCGGTCCCAAGGGTGCTCCGGTCGCCATGGGCCTGGTCGGCCTCATCTTCGGCATTCCCGTGTTCTTCGACATCGGGATCTTCGTGCTCGCCCCGCTGATCTACGTGGCAGCCAAGCGCGGCGGCGGATCGCTGGTGCTGTATGCGATGCCGATGGTCGCGGGCCTGTCCATGACGCATGCATTCCTGCCCCCGCACCCGGGTCCGGTGGCGCTGGGCGGGCTGATGGGTGTGAGCCTGGGCTGGCTGATTCTGATGGGATTGGTCTGCGGTCTACCGGGATTCGTTGCGGCGGGCATTGTCTGGGGCACCTTCATCGGCAAGCGGATTATTGTGGGTGTACCGGCGGAATTCATGGTGCAGGACGACGCCGAGGAGACGGATGCGGACGCGGAGGGGACGGATGCGGACGTCGCGCAGCGCAAGTCGCCGCCGTCGATCGGGCTGATCGGCGGGATCATCGCCATCCCGCTGGTGCTGATTCTGGGCGCGACGTTCGGCAGCCAGCTGCTGAAATCGGGTTCCAAGCTCCTGGAGGTGCTGACCTTCCTGGGCAATCCCGCCGTTGCGCTGCTGATCGCGGTGTTGACCGCGTTCTATGTGCTGGGCCTGCGCCGCGGGCAGACCGTGCAGCAGCTCGGCGCGCTGACCGCGGACTCACTGCGGCCCGTGGGCATGCTGCTGCTGGTCATCGGCGCCGGCGCCTTCTTCGGCGCGGTCATCTCGGCGACCGGAATCGGAAAGGTGCTGGCGCACACCATGTCCGAGGCCGGGCTACCGGTGATCGTGATGGCATACATCATCGCCTGTGGCCTGCGCATCGCGCAGGGCTCGGCGACCGTGGCCATCGTCACCACCGCGGGCATCGTTGGCCCGCTGGTCGTCGGCCACGGGTACTCGCAGATGTCGGTCGCGCTGATCGCCATGGCCATCAGCGCGGGCTCGATCATCCTGAGCCACGTCAACGACGGCGGATTCTGGATGGTCTCGAAATTCTTCAACCTGTCGGTGAAGCAGACCCTGCAGACCTGGAGCGTGCTGGAAACCGTGCTGTCGGTGGTGAGTTTCGCGGTCGCGGCCGTGCTGTTCGCCATCGTCAGCTGACGGGCGGGAATTCGTCTCTGGCCAACGACGACACCGTCTATCAGGACGGCGGGGACACCTACGTCCACGGATACTCTGGCGGTGCCCAGAAGCGCTGGCTCGGGGCGGAATTGGTGCGCGCCCGCGCCGACCACGGCATCGATTGGGTGATCGTGGTGATGTACCAGACCGCGATCTCCCCGGTCAACGGCGCGGACCGCGGCGTCCGCACGGAACAGTTGCCCACTGCGCACGGCAGCGGTAGGTTCATGATCATGATCGCTTGAATATTCAAGCTGGTAATCGGTGGGGTGGATTCTCCAACTTGGGGGGTATTTGTTGTGTCATCGGCGTCCGGCGACCCGTCCATGCCTGATCTCGCTCGGCCCGGTGCGGGCAAGACCTCGATTCTCACCCCCGCCGTGCTGGTGTGTTGTTCCGCGTTCTTCCTGATCACGCTGGATGCGACCATCGTCAACTCGGCGCTGTACACCATTCAGACGCACTGGCATTCGTCCGTGGCGGCGATCCAGTGGATCGTCGATGCCTACACGGTGGTGCTGGCGGCGCTCATGCTCTCCACCGGGGTGCTGGCCGACCGGCTCGGCGCCCATCGTCTGCTCGTTGCCGGGCTGTGGTTGTTCATGATCACCTCGACGGTCTGCGGGCTGGCACCGTCCCTCGGGCTGCTGATCGCGTTCCGGGTGCTGCAGGGTATCGGCGCGGCGATCATGCTCCCGGCCTCACTGGCCCTGCTGAACTTGGTCGTGCCCGACCGCGCGGCACATGTGAGGGCGACGTCGCTCTGGGCGGCGGCGGGGGGTGTCGCCGTTGCCGCGGGGCCGGTACTGGGTGGCGTGCTGACCAGCTGGATCAATTGGCGGACAATATTTTTGATCAACATTCCGGTCTGCGCGGTATGCCTGTTCGCGTTCCGGAGGACCGCCTTCGACCGGCCGCGCACCACACGCCGATTCGACCCCTACGGCCAGATCCTGGCCACCGCAGCGCTGGTCGCCCTCACCGGCGGCGTCATCGAATTAAATCGCACGCTGCGGCTCGGGATCGCGCTACTGGCAGTGGGACTCGTGGTATTGATCGCGTTCTTGATCGTCGAGAGCAGGATCCCGGACGCGGCGGTACCCACCTCGCTGTGGCGCAACAGGGTGTTCGATTCCTGCGCCGCAACCGGATTCGCGCTGAACTTCGCCTACTTCGGCTCGGTGTTCGTCATCGGGCTGCTGGTCCAGGAGATGTTCGGGTACTCGCCGGCGCTGACGGGGGCGGTGTTCATCCCGCTCACGATCTTCATCACCGCCGCGAATCTGCTGGCGGGACGGCTCACGGCACGGTTCGGGGCATTCGTGCCGCTGCTGACGGGCCAGTTGCTGGAGGCGGCCGGATTCTTCGTGGTGGGCTATGGGGTGTATCTGCATTCGATCGCGGTGATTCTGGTCGGCATGTTGCCCATCGGCATCGGGGCCGGCACGGCCTCGCCGCCGATGATGTCGACCCTGATGAACTCGATGCCCCCATCGGATTCCGGCCTGGCCGCGGGCGCACTGAACTGCCTGCGCCAGATCGGCACCGTCCTGGGGGTCGCGGTCTTCGGCGTCCTGATCGCGCACAGCCTCGGCGCCGGAGCCGTCCGCAGCCTCGTCATCTCGGGTGCGATCCTGGTCCTGACCGCGCTCGGAACGGCGGTCCTCGTCCCGAGGAAGGGCAGCGAGCGAATCCCGGCGGCGGCCCGCGCGGATTAGCCCTTCGCGGCGACAGGCTCGGATCCCAAGCCGCCGAACATCTTCCGTTTGATCGGAGGGACGGCCTCGGCCAGTCGGAACATCGTGCGGCCGAGGGTGCGGGTGACGCGGCTGGTGGAGACGGACTGCTCGGCGGCCTTCGGCGAGGCCCGCATCGCACCGTGGCCGGCGGCTCGGGCGGCATCAGTCGATCAGGGAGTCCAGCATCTTCCGTAGCGGGGTCGGATCGCCTCGCATGATGGCTATGGACGCTTCAAGATTCTCCCGTCTTTCCATGTGCTCCCAGTGAATCGGGTAATCGGCCTCACCCGCTAGCTGGGCCCAGAATGCCCGTTGGGCACGCCCATTGCCTTCACGGAACGGGTGCAGGGCGTTGGTTTCGCCGTAGTTCGCCCGCCCATACGTAGACATCCCGGAAGATTGCGCGATGGAAGTCGCGCAAGTGATTCAGGTCGTAGTTGCCGACCAACGGCTGTCGCTCCAGCTTGATCAGCGCAAACGTTGAGAGATCGGTTTCAGCCCGGATCAGATGTTCGGCATCGCGGATACCGAGCAGGTTGATCAGGACACCGGTTTCTGGGTCGGCATAAGGATCGCGGGTCACGACCGACGGTATTGTCGCAGCGTCTCAGCGTAGGCCTCATCCTCGGAGATCTCCCCACGAACGAACCGTTCACTGCGGGCAACCGCTGCAGAGGTAGGCTCCAGCCCTTCGGCTCGGACGGAGGCGAACGCGGCGGCGACCGATCGAGTACGCGTGATCTGTTCGAGAAGGTGCTGGTAGACCTCGTAGGACAGCAACACCGCTTCGGGCTTGCGATGTGAGCCGAAGATTACTGGCTCTGCGGTTGCTCCCTCTGTCCGAAAAGTGGTGACGACCTGAGACAGCTGTTCACGGATTTCCGCCAGCGGATGTACAGCGGGGGGTAGCGTCGTCATACAGGCATTCTATCAAGTATGTGGACAAAAAGTTGTACAAGTATTCACCCTGGCGCTTCGGTGTGAGTGCGTAGTTCTCCATCCGGCTGCGACGCACCCGTTTGCTCGTACTGGCCCCGGGAGCTATGTGTTCGCTGGCTTCGGCTCGGATCCCAAGCCGCCGAACATCTTCCGCTTGATCGGGGGGACCGCCTCGGCCAGTCGGAACATCGTGCGGCCGATGGCGCGGGTGACGCGGCTGGTGGAGACGGACTGCTCGGCGGCCTTCAGGGAGGCCCCCACGGCCTCGAAACCGTAGGCGATCATCGCGATCTCGTACTCGTGCAGCGCATCCAGGAGCTTTCGTTCGCCGCGGGAGACCTCGACGAGGCGCCCGCAGAGCTCATGGGCGTCGCGCAGGGCCACGTTTGCGCCGATGCCGCGGAACGGGGTCATGCTGTGGATGGCGTCGCCGAGCAGGGTGACGTTCGCCGTCTGCCAGGGTTCGACCGGGACCGAGGTACGGATCGGTAGCAGGGTGACGGTCTCGGGATCGCAGCCGGTGACCAGCTCGCGCAGCTGCGGTGACCAGTCCGCGGTGAGCCGGTCGGCCAGATCCTGAAGTTCCCTGGGCTGCAGGGACTCCAGTTCGCGGTCGACGGGAACGTCGGCGCGGCGCGTGGAATAGCTCCACAGGACGTACGGCTGGGTGTTGTCGAACAGTGCGCCCGGATTCAACTCGCCTGCTCCATCGTTGCCGCCGATTCCCCCGGGCGCGGGGTCCGGCCGCTCGAAAACATGTGGGGCCACGAACATTCCGCCCGTGCGGGCGGGCATCACCGAGACCGGGGCGGCCTGCAGTCGCGGTGCTAGTCGCCCACGGCTCTCCTGCGTGAGCATGTATTTGCCCGCGATGCAGGCGATTCCGGTATCGATCCGCTCGGCGTGCGGGAGCAGCTGGGCGCGCACCCGCGAGGTCGCGCCGTCCGCGCCGACGAGCACGTCGCCGACCGCGGTGGTCCCGTCGGCGAACTGTGCCTCGACCTTTCCGTCCGGAAGCTGCCGATAGCCGGTGATCGCCTTGTCGTAGTGCACGAGGCCGTCTAGGTCGGACAGCAGGATCTGGCGCAGCGTGATCCGGCTGGCGCCGAAGTTGCGATCGACGTCACCGGTCGTGGGGCCCTCGATCGTGTCCATGTCCAGCTCGAGCAGCATATCGAATTGCTCGGTGGCGAAGCCGAATCCGAAGTCGCGGTCCATGGATCCGGACGAGGCGACGAAGGCCCGATACAGCCGCTCCGGCAGCAGTTCGTACAGCGCCCGGCTGCCGCGCGGGCTGATGTGGATGCGGAAGCCCTGCAGCCGGTCGGTGCGGTGCAGGTCGCGTTCGTAGACCGCGACGCTGACCCCGGCCTTGCGCAGGCCGTGGGCCAGGGCGAGGCCGCCGATGCCGCCACCGGCGATGATCACATGCAGGGAAGTGTTGTCGGACATGAGAAATACTTCCAGTCGTTGTTAACGGTCCATGTGGGCAAGGGATTTCAACTCTGGCTCCAGCCGAACGGCCGGTTTCGGCGCCGCGCGGCCTGCTGCTGTTCGGCGCCGTGACGCGCCCAGTCCTGGGTCAGGCGGGTGAGCAACCGCGTCAGGGTCACCACGTCGTCCGCGTTCCAGTCGGCGATGACCGCGCCGAAGACCCGCTCTCCGCTCGCCAGGAACTGACGGAGTTCCTCGCGGCCGGTCTCGGTGCCCGCGAGCAGCACCGCCCGCCGATCCGCCGGATCCGGCTCGGTGGCCACCAGCCCGGCCTCGGCCAGCGCCTTGACGTGGCGGGTGATCGAGGACGCGAGCGCGCCCAGCCGCTCGGCCACCTCGCCCGCGCGGAGCGGGCCATGGTCGACGGCCAGCTGCAAGACGCCCAGCCGGACCGGATCGAACGCCCGCGCCTGCCCCTGGCGGTTGGCCTCGGCGAAGCGGGAAACGGTGCGAATCAGGTCCGAGATCTGAGACTTATTTGCTTGCATGAAGCAATAGTAAATTACTTGCTCTGATGAAACAAGTATCTGTTTGCGACCCGAGGATGAATGGGATTGCATGATCGTGCATAATCATCACATGGCGGATACCTCGAGTGGGCCCGTGCTGCGGGTCGCGGTGGCTGGTGCGAGCGGATATGCGGGCGGTGAGGTCCTGCGGCTGCTGCTGGGGCATCCGGAGTACCGAGCCGGGCGCCTCGAGATTGGGGCGCTGACCGCGGGGTCCAATGCCGGTACCGCGCTGGGGGAGCTGCAGCCGCATCTGCTGCCGCTGGCCGACCGGGTGCTCACCGAGACCACCCCGGAGATTCTGGCCGGGCACGACGTGGTGTTCCTGGGGCTCCCGCACGGCCAGTCGGCGGCTATCGCGACCGTGCTACCGGCCTCGACGGTGATCGTCGACTGCGGCGCGGACTTCCGGCTCACCGACGCCGCGGCCTGGGAGAGGTACTACAAGACCCCGCACGCGGGCAGCTGGCCCTACGGGCTGCCGGAGCTGCCGGGCGCGCGCGAGAAGCTACGTGGCGCAACCCGAATCGCGGTACCGGGCTGCTATCCGACCGTGTCCAGCCTGGCGCTGGCCCCGGCGGTGGCCGCCGGAATCATCGAGCCGAGCGTGAATATCGTTGCGGTGAGCGGCACCTCGGGTGCGGGACGCAAGCCCGATGTGGGACTGCTGGGTTCGGAGGTGATGGGCTCCGCGCGCGCCTACGGCATCGCCGGCGCCCATCGGCATACCCCCGAGATCGCACAGAACCTGAAGGCGGCCGCCACGAGCGCCGCCGCGGGGCGCGGATTCGAGTGCGCCGGTGCGGATATTGCGGTGTCCTTCACCCCGGTGCTCGCGCCGATGGCGCGCGGCATCCTGGCCACCTGCACCGCGCCGACGCGCGTCGACGCCGCCCAGGCGCGGGCGGTATACGAAAAGGCCTACGCCGACGAGCCGTTCGTGCATCTACTCCCGGAGGGGCAGCTGCCGCAGACCGGTTCGGTGCTGGGCTCCAACGCCGTCACCCTGCAGGTCACCGTCGATGCCGACGCCGGGCTGCTGGTGGTGATCGGTGCGATCGACAACCTGACCAAGGGCACCGCGGGCGCCGCGGTGCAATCGATGAACCTGGCGCTCGGCTACGACGAGACCGCCGGCCTTTCCACCGTAGGAGTGGCACCGTGACATCCACCGACAAACTGGTCCGCTCCCAGGGGGTGACCGCACCGCTGGGCTTCCGCGCCGCCGGGATCGCGGCGGGCATCAAGAAGAGCGGAAAGCCCGATCTGGCACTGGTTGTCAACGAGGGACCCGAATGCGCCGCGGCGGGTGTGTTCACCCGCAACAAGGTCAAGGCCGCGCCCGTGCTGTGGTCGCAGCAGGTACTCACCGGCGGCCGGCTGCGCGCGGTGATCCTCAATTCCGGTGGCGCGAACGCCTGCACCGGCCCCGGCGGTTTCCAGGACACCCACACCACCGCTGAGGAACTGGCGAAGGCGTTGAGCAACTGGGGAACCGACACCGGCGCGGGCGAGATCGCCGTGTGCTCCACCGGTTTGATCGGCGACCGGCTGCCGATGGACAAGCTGCTGCCCGCGGTCACCGAGATCGTGCACGAGATGGGCGGCGGGATCAACGGCGGCACCGACGCCGCCCACGCCATCATGACCACCGACACCGTGCCCAAAGAGGCCGCGTACCACCATCACGACAAGTGGAACCTCGGCGGCATGGCCAAGGGCGCGGGCATGCTGGCCCCCTCGCTGGCGACCATGCTGGTCGTACTCACCACCGACGCCGTCGCCACCCCCGAACAACTCGACGCAGCGCTGCGCAACGCCACCGCGCGCACCTTCGATCGCCTCGACGTGGACGGCTCCTGCTCCACCAACGACACCGTCCTGCTGCTGGCCAACGGTGCCAGCGCGGTCGCGCCCGCGCAGGACGAACTCGATGCCGCGGTGCTGGCGGTCTGCGACGATCTGGCCGCCCAGCTGATGGCCGACGCCGAGGGCGTCACCAAGCGGGTGCTGATCACCGTGCGCGGCGCGGTGAGCGAGGATCAGGCCCTGATCGGCGCCCGCGCCGTGGCCCGCGACTCGCTGGTCAAGACCGCACTATTCGGTTCGGATCCGAACTGGGGCCGGGTGCTCGCGGCGATCGGCATCGCGCCGATCGAGCTGGAGCCGGACCGTATCTCGGTGTCGTTCAACGGGAATCCGGTGTGCGTCGACGGAATGGGTGCGCCGGGGGCGCGCGCGGTCGACCTGTCCGGCATGGATATCCACATCGTGATCGATCTCGGCCTGGGCGCGGGCGAGGCCACCATCCGCACCACGGACCTCTCGCACGGGTATGTGGAGGAGAATTCGGCGTACAGCTCATGAGCGCACGCAGCGAGGCCGTGGCCGGGCTGTCGGCGCTGGACAAGGCGCATGTCCTCGCCGACGCGCTGCCCTGGTTGCAGAAATTCCGCGACACCGTCGTGGTGGTGAAATACGGCGGCAACGCCATGATCGACGACGAGCTCAAGCGCGCCTTCGCCGCCGATATGGTGTTCCTGCGCACCGTCGGTGTCCATCCGGTCGTCGTGCACGGCGGCGGACCGCAGATCAGCGCCATGCTGAAAAGGCTGGGCCTGCAGGGCGAATTCAAGGGCGGGCTGCGAGTGACCACGCCCGAGGTGCTGGATGTCGCGCGGATGGTGCTGTTCGGTCAGGTCGGCCGGGAACTGGTCGGGCTCATCAACGCGCACGGTCCCTACGGCGTCGGCATCTCCGGTGAGGACGCGCGCCTGTTCACCGCGACCCGCCGCACCCTCGAAATCGACGGCCAGACCACCGATCTGGGGCTCGTCGGCGATGTGACGGCCGTGAATCCCGATGCGGTCCTGGATCTCATTCGCGCGGGCCGCATTCCGGTGGTCTCGACCCTGGCGCCCGATGCGGACGGCGTGGTGCACAACGTCAATGCCGATACCGCCGCCGCGGCCCTGGCCGCGGCCGTGGGCGCGGAAAAACTGGTCGTGCTCACCGATGTCGAAGGGCTGTACACGAATTGGCCCGACCGGTCCTCGCTGACCACCCGCATCGACATCGAGGCACTGGAAAAACTGCTGCCCAGCCTGGATTCGGGCATGGTGCCCAAGATGGAGGCGTGCCTGCGCGCGGTCGAGGGCGGCGTGCCGACCGCCCACGTGATCGACGGGCGGGTGCCGCACGCGGTACTGCTGGAACTGTTCACTGGGGAGGGGATCGGAACAATGGTTACTCCCACGGATTCGGTTCCGCCGGAAGAGAAGACGGAGATGCTATGAGCACTGAGGATATTCAGCGGCGGTGGTCGGCCTCGCTGATGAACAACTACGGCACACCGGCCGTGGCGCTGGTGCGCGGCTCGGGCGCGGAACTCTACGACGCCGACGGCAAGCGCTACCTCGACTTCCTGGGCGGCATCGCGGTCAACAGCCTCGGGCATGCGCATCCGGCGATCATCGAGGCGGTCACCGCGCAGCTGAGCACGCTCGGGCATGTGTCGAATCTGTATGCCAGCGAACCGGTTATCGAGCTGGCCGAGCGACTGCTGGCGCATTTCGGCGACGGCGAGGGCCGGGCGTTCTTCTGCAATTCGGGCACCGAGGCCAACGAGGCGGCGTTCAAGATGGCCCGGCTCACCGGCCGGACGAAGATCGTCGCCTGCGAGGAGGCGTTCCACGGCCGCACCATGGGAGCCTTGGCGCTGACCGGCCAGGCCGCCAAGCGCGCGCCGTTCGAGCCGATGCCGGCCGGCGTCGTGCACGTACCCTACGGTGACGCGGATGCCCTTGCCGCCGTGGTCGATTCCGACACCGCCGCGGTCTTCCTGGAGCCGATCATGGGCGAGAGCGGCGTCGTGGTGCCGCCGCAGGACTATCTGGCCCGCGCCCGGGCGATCACCGCCGAGCACGGCGCGCTGTTGATCCTGGACGAGGTGCAGACCGGCATCGGCCGCACCGGCCACTTCTACGCCCATCAGGCCGCCGGGCTGGTGCCCGATGTGATCACCCTGGCCAAGGGCCTGGGCGGCGGCCTGCCGATCGGTGCGGTGCTGGCCCAGGGCCGCGCGGCCGACCTGCTCACCCCGGGCCTGCACGGCACCACCTTCGGCGGAAACCCGGTCTGTGCGGCCGCCGCGCTGGCGGTGCTGCGCACCATCGATTCGCAGGATCTGCTGCACCATGTCGAATCCGTCGGCAAGACCATCGCCGACGGCATCGAGGAGCTGGGGCATCCCCTGGTCGACCACGTGCGCGGGGCCGGTCTGCTCATCGGAATCCAACTGACCCAGGATCTTTCGAAGCAGGTGGAGGAAAACGCCCGGGCGGCAGGGTATCTGCTGAACCCGGCCAAGCCCGATGTGATCCGGCTGGCGCCGCCGCTGATCCTGAGCCATGAGCAGGCGAAGGCGTTCGTCGATGAGCTGCCGGGCATCCTGGATGCCGCCATTCAGACGACAAAGGAGTCGCAGTGACGATTCGGCACTTTCTGCGCGATGACGACCTGACCCCGGCCGAACAGGCCGAGGTGCTGGCCCTCGCGGCGGAATTGAAGCGCAACCCGTTCGCGCGGCGACCGCTCGACGGGCCGCGCGGGGTCGGGGTGATCTTCGAGAAGAACTCCACGCGGACGCGGTTCTCCTTCGAGATGGGCATCGCCCAGCTGGGCGGGCATGCGGTGGTGGTCGACGGGCGCACCACCCAGCTGGGCCGCGAGGAGACCCTCGCCGACACCGGCCGGGTGCTGTCCCGCTACGTCGACGCGGTCGTGTGGCGCACCTTCGAGCAGCGTCGTCTCGACGAGATGGCCTCGACGGCAACGGTTCCCGTGGTGAACGCGCTGTCCAACGAATTCCATCCCTGTCAGGTGCTGGCCGATCTGCAGACCCTGACCGAGCGCATGGGTGAGGTGCGCGGGCGCACCCTGGCCTACTTCGGCGACGGCGCGAACAATATGGCGCATTCGCTACTGCTGGGCGGGGTGACGGCCGGACTGAACGTGATCATCGCCGCCCCGCCGGGTTTCGAGCCCGCCGAGTGGGTGCTCGAGGCGGCCCGCAAGCGGGCGGCCGAGACCGGCGCGAGCGTGGCGGTAACCAACGATCCGGCCGCCGCGGCCACCGGCGCGGATGCCCTGGCCACCGATGCCTGGACCTCGATGGGCCAGGAGAACGACGGCCTGGACCGGGTCGGCCCGTTCCGCCCGTTCCAGCTCAACGGCGAGCTGCTGGCCCGCGCCGCCCCGGGTGTGGTTGTGCTGCACTGTCTTCCGGCCCATCGCGGCGAGGAGATCACCGACGAGGTGCTGGACGGCCCGCGCAGCGCGGTCTGGGACGAGGCGGAGAACCGGCTGCACGCGCAGAAGGCGCTGCTGGTCTGGTTATTGGACAAGGCGCAGGGAGTCTGACGAGCATGAGCGAGCGAACCACCCCGCCGGTGTTGCCGAGCACCGGCGGGACTCGAGCCGCGGCGCGCAGGACCGGCACGATGCGGTCGTGCGGCGCCGAGGCGGCCGCGTGAGCACCGCGGGGAAAACGGCGGGTGAGCCCGGCAGATCCGGGCCGGCGACGGCCCGCACCCGTGCCGGGCGTCAGCAGCGCATCATAGAAATCCTGTCCGGTCACGCCGTGCGCAGCCAGACCGAGCTCGCCACATTCCTCGCCGCCGAGGGGATCGACACCACCCAGGCGACGCTGTCCCGCGACCTGGACGAGCTCGGCGCGGTCAAGCTGCGCGCCGCCGACGGCGGCGCCGGAGTCTATGTCGTCCCCGAGGACGGCAGCCCGGTACGCGGCGTCACCGGCGGCACCGACCGCCTGTCGAAACTCCTTGGCGACCTGCTGGTTTCCACCGACTACAGCGGCAACATCGCAGTCCTGCGCACCCCACCCGGCGCCGCCCACTTCCTGGCCAGCGCCCTGGACCGCGCCTCCCTCCCGGAAATCGTCGGCACGATAGCCGGAGACGACACCATCGCCGTCATCGCCCGCGAACCCCTCACCGGCGCCGAACTGGCCGCCAAGATCGAGGATTGGGCGTAGGTCCAAGGCAGGATCAGTGGCTCACCAGTCACGATCATCACCTTGAAGCATTCCGCGTCCATGGCCATGACCGCAGCCCGGCCCGCCAGCGCTGACCAGCATCGAAAGGGACCATGACTACCACGCCCCTCCCTCTCTCCTAGGATCTGATCGGCCGCGTCGCCGTCGAGCAACTCGCCCTGCACGACCCGGACCACGGTGGTGGCGTTCTGTGGCGTGGTGAGCCCGCTTTACGCCGCCTTCATCGCGCCGGCGTCCACCGTCCAGTTCGAGCCGATCGCGCTGGGCATGGTGGGAGACGACAGCAGCAGCACCGCGCGCGCGATCTCGCTCGGGTCGATCAGGCGATCGGTCAGCATGCCTCCCTGCTTCGGCATGGCTGCCAGCAGAGTGGCCTGGTCGATGCCCATGCTCGCCGCCAACTGGGCGGCGAAACCGTCCGCACCCTCCATCAGGTCGGTCCGGGTACCGGCCGGGGTGACGACGTTGATCCTGACTCCCGACGCGGCCGTCGTCTCAGCCAGTCCGCGGGAGAAGGCGGTGAGGGCGGCCTTGGCGGCGGCATACGGCAGAGGAGCCGACTGCGGGTAGCGGGCACTGCTGGAGCCGATGTTGACCACGGCGCCTCGTGCCTGGATCAGTGCGGGCAGTGCGGCCCTGGTGGTTCGCACGGCCGCGCCGAGGTTGAGGGCGAAGGTGGTTGCCCAGTCCTCGTCCGTGCCCCCCGTGGGGTCGCTGAATGCCTCGGCGGTCATGGTTCCGCCACCGGCGTTGTTGATCAGGACATCGAGCCGGGGATCGGTCGTGAGAACGGTGTCGACCATCCGTTGCGGACCGTCGGGCTCCGAGAGGTCGGCGGCCACGAAGACGGCTCCGGTGGCCGCGAGTTCGGTTGTGCTGCGCCGGGATACGGCGGTAACCGCCGCGCCCTCGGCGCAGAAGGCCCGAACGATCGCGAGACCGATGCCTTTACTCGCCCCGGTCACCAAGACGCGCTTACCCGCGAGCTGCAGATCCATATCTGGTTCTCCTGTTCTGTGGTTCATCCACTATAAATGCAACATGAATGTCGCAGTTATGTCAATAGATGTACCATCCATGTCTTGCTTGTCAGTAGGGTGGACGTAGCACTGGAGGTGAGATGAGCCAAGCCGCTCAGCCGCGGCGGGTCCGGGCCGATGCGCAGCGCAGTACTGCTCGGATTCTGGAGGCCGCCGAGGCTGTACTCGCCGTCGACGCGAACGCGACGCTGGAACGGATCGCCGACGCGGCCGGGCTCGCACGCGCCACCGTCCACCGCCGGTTCTCCTCTCGAAAGGCGTTGCTGGAGGCCTTGATTCAGCAGCTCAACGGGCGCTACCTGCTTGCGCTCGAGCAGGCTCGAGTACAGACGGCGCCTCCCGCGATAGCCCTGCACCGCCTGTCGGAGATCGTTTTCGAGCTCAAGATCAGCCACCGGTTCGTCATCGAACTCGCCGCGGACCCGCGAACCCGCGAACCGATACTGAGTGCGGAGATCCTGGAGGGTCTGGATCTGCTGTTCGCACGGCTATACGCCGCCGGAGCGATTACCGCCGCGGATCCGGCGTGGGGTCGCAGGGTCTATCTGGCCCTGCTACAGGAGGTCGACCAATTGTCCGAATCGGATCTGGGGCGGGCGGTGAACGGCCCGGCCGACGATCGAGGCGCCCGGGCCGATCTGCTGGTCAGGACCGTCATCGGCGCGCTCGGCGGACCTCGTGACGGGAACCTCGTGGCGAGGCAGGTGCCGTAGTCGAACCCGGGCGTGAATCCCTCGACTTTCGCAGTTTCCGCGAACAGGTGTGCGAGACGCAAGGCGATGTTCTCAGCCGATGCGGAGATAGTCGTCGGGATCGACCGGCCAGCGTGCTGGCTGGATCGGCACTACCCAGGCTTGCGACCGGCGGCGCGCCGAGCGCCATCGATACCAATAGGATTCGAATCAAACTGTGTAGCAATAGAGTTCCTCTCTACTTATGGTCTTGGCCTGTCGATGCGAGGTCGGCTAGGGCTCGAGAAAGAGGCGTTCATTGGGCAACCTGGGTAGTCCGGCAGCGTCGCCCGGGATGACGTGCACCGCATCTGGGAAGCGATGGGCGCGGAAGTCCTGGATGAACAGCAAGGCTGCGGTTAGGCAGGCGGCGAAATCCACACGTACGTCGCGCAGCTGGACCGACAGATGAACGTCGTGTTCCTCCGGCAATGGAGACTCGTTCGCGTTCATGTGGTCTCAGCCGCCGACCCAGGCGCTGCGCGGGCACCCAGCGGCCACAGCGCAGGTGCCCGTGTCCGGATTGTTGAGCGCGTCCAGCACATCGAGCAGGGTTTGTGTATCGGCGCCAACCGCAGGTGGGTGAGCGTTATCTGCGACCGGATACGGCAAGCCGCGGGCGGCGGCGCGTCCGCGTGGGGTATCGACCGGAGGGACAAGCTTGCCTGCCCGGACCAGGCACCCGAGCGCACTGGCCTTCCTGGGACACACAACAGCCCGACATGTTATGTGCTGCTGCATGATTCGGTGCGATTCCATCGCGGTCAGTGGGTGATCAGGATGCGCGTGCGTCGAGTCGCCTATTTCGGGCAACGCGACGGCCCAGGTGGTCGGTGGGCATACGGTTTCCAGATCGCACACATCGCAGATACGGGCTGGTGTGTTGTCGACGGTGTCCAGGTCGTAGACCACGAGAGCGGCAGCACTGATATCCAATACGAGGTTGAGCGCATAACCGACCGGATCGTCGTGGCACTCCGGGGGCCGGACCGTGTACAGGTAGCGATAGCCCAGATGCTCAGCGTAACGACGGATATCAGTCGCGCGTTTCGGTGCGGCCAACCCGGACTTGTCGGGTCGTACCAGGCCGATTGCTTTCGGTTTCATGACTTGGTGCTCCGTGTCGTAGTCGGTGCTGTCGGCGCTCTGTCGAAGTCGCTGAGTTGTCTCGGTGACGACTTCACAGAGGATCTGCGCCACGTTGATTGCTCCAGAACACCCCTGGGCGGTGGCAGCGCGTAAGACGTGCGCGATGAGGTGGTGTGTGCAGGTGGGGTGGGGGTGTGCACCAGGGGTGTGCAGAAGCGGCCGAACATGGCGCGGGGGTGTTGCTCGTGCCACACTCCGGTTATGGGACGCCAGCCCAAGCAACCGAATCGGGAATTGGACGAGCTGCTCGACGAGTCCGGTATCAGCAACAAGGGGCTCGCTCGGCGCGTGGTCGAGCGGGCACGAGCGATCGGCCTGAAACTCGCATACGACCATCGGTCGGTCGGTCGGTGGCTCGATGGACAGCAACCGAATTCCCCCGGGCCGGAGCTGATTGCGGAGGTTCTGACCGAGTCGCTCGGGCGTCGGATCACTCCGGCCGCATGCGGCATGTGTGGCGGTCAGGATCCGATCGATGTGGGTTTGGAGTTCCCGCTGAGTTTGACCGAAGCGACAGCATCGGCGGCGGCGCTGTGGAGGAGTGACGTGGAGCGCAGACGGTTCCTGCAGGGGGCCTCATACGCAGTGGCGGTGTACTCGGCTGCGTCGATGCGCTGGCTGACACTGCCGGGGCCGGAGCATCCGGTATCGGTAGGCATCCGGTGCGTTGGGCAGAGCGATGTCGATGCGGTGCGCACCATGACTGCAGCGTTTCGTGATCTGGACAACAAAGTCGGCGGTGGCAAGGTTCGCCCGACGATCGTGCAATACCTCCACAGCTCGGTTGCGCCGCTGTTGCGCGGCAGCTATGCCGAGCCCGTCGGCCGCCAATTATTCACTACCACAGCTGAACTCACCAAGCTGGCGGGATGGGCCGCCTACGATCAGGAAGAACATGGACTGGCCCAGCGGTACTTGATCCAAGCGTTGCGTCTGGCCCGAGCGGGCGGTGACCCCGGTTTGGGAGCGGAGATTCTCGCCGCGATGAGCCATCAGGCGACCTATGTCGGTCGGCCGGGTGATGCGGTCGACTTGGCACGGGCAGCCCAGATCTCCGCCCGCAGTGCCGGATTGGCGACACTGGCATCTGAATGTCACATGGTTGAGGCACACGGTCACGCAGCGAGGCAGGACAATTCGATGTGCACCGCATCCATTACTGCTGCCGAGCGCACGTTTTCCAAAGCCGGATCCTCTGACCGGCCGGAATGGCTGACCTATTTCGACGGCGCATACATGTCCGCCAAGATTGCTCACTGCTTCCGGGAGCTGGGAGACGACTCACGTACTGCATGCTTCGCGGAGCAATCGCTCCACATGTCCGACGGGTACGTGCGGGGGCGTGCGTTCAATCTGGCGTTACTTGCCTCCGCGCGGGTCAACCAGGACCCACTGGAAGCGGTGAGGATCGGTCGTCAGGCGCTCGATATCGCGGCCGGCTTGTCCTCGCGACGTAGCTACGCCTACCTTGGGGACCTGCGGCAACGATTGAGCCCCTACGCCACGATGCCGGACGTCGAGGACTTCCGGCAACAGGTTCGGGCGCTGACTAGGCGCCGAGACTGAGCGCCCGGTAGATCGCGACAACGGTTGCCGCGCCGACGATCTCGCCCCGATCAATCATCGTCACCGCATCCTGGAGCGGTATCCAACGGACATCCTCGGCCTCGTTGATATCAGGTTCGGTGTCGGTGAGGTCGGCGCCGCGGGCGAGGTAAACCTCTTGCGGCTGATCCAGGCTGCCGATCGACGGTTGGTAGGTCACCAGATGTTCTATCGACCGTGGCCGCCAGCCGGTCTCTTCCTCTACCTCACGCGCGGCGGCGGCACCGACATCTTCGGCCTGGTCGACGTAGCCGCCCGGTAGTTCCCATACCCATTTGTCGATGATGAACCGATGCCGGTACATGAGCAGGGCCTCACGGTTCTCGTTGAGGACCAGCGTCATGGCGCAGCGCGGCATCCGCGCCACGTATTGGGTGAACTTCACACCATCGGGCAACTCGACATCGACAGTCGACAACCGAATGTGCCGGTTCTCGTCTACAAGCTTCTCGCCGTGAATCTTCCACTGGGTCCGCTTCACAGGTCGACCTTACGCCCAAGATCTTTCTGCGCCGTACAGATGAATTGCGAGAAGCAGGCGACGACCTGGCCAACCGACTCGCAGAGCTCCGGTCATCCTCAGGATTTGGCACTGGGACAACAACACTCGTGCCTCGCTCGCCCTGCTGGACGCGATGTGTGCAGCGGAGGTCAACAGGTTGGTTTTCTCCTCCACAGCCGCTGTCTACGGCGAACCGACCGAACTCCCGATTACCGAGACGGCCTCGACGAATCCGGTCAACACCTACGGCGATACCAAACTGGCCATCGACCGCGCGATCGCGTCGTTCACCCGGGCATCTGATCTCGGCGCGATCAGTTTGCGGTACTTCAACGTCGCGGGCGCGCACGACTGCGGCGACGGCACGATGATCGGCGAACGCCACACACCCGAAACCCACCTGATCCCGCTCGCGCTCGATGTCGCCCTCGGCCGCATCGACAAGTTTTCGCTGTTCGGCGACGACTACCCGACAGCGGACGGAACCTGCATCCGCGACTACATCCATATCACCGACCTTGCCTGCGCACACCTGCTCGCCCTGGACGCAATCCATCCCGGCGAACACAAGATCTACAACCTCGGCAACGGCATCGGCTTCTCGAACCTCCAAGTGATCCAGGCGATTCGAGAGGTTACCGGCGTCCCGTTCGAACTGGAGAACGCACCACGACGGCCAGGAGATCCCGCGACGCTGTACGCCTCATCCGAACGGGCGAAGCAAGAACTCGGCTGGACACCGCAGCAGCCCGACATCATCGACATCGTCAGCGACGCTTGGCGATTCCATCAGCAAGCGTGACCAGCCTCCAGGAGTCGATCAGCGCCTCCGCCGGCGGAGGCGGATGACCACAAAGACGACATCATCGCCGACCCGCAGAGCAGCATCCGTATCTCGCTCGGTTCGGTCTGATATCGATCGATCTCCCGCTGCACCAGCGAAGGGAGTTCGGGCACCGCCTTGGCCGGGTATGGAAGGGTTTCGGTGCCGTATCGCCGCGTGTGGTACGAATAACTACAGATTCGCTCATTGCGCGCCCCATCGGGAGTGACGAGGAGAACTGTCTTGGTCGGCACCGTGAAAGCCCTCGCTAACAGCCTTTGGTTCCCCGTCCTGTTCTTTCTCGGATTTCTCTTCTGCTATTTGCTGGCGTTCCACAACCCCACGCCGCACGACGTCCGGGTCGCTGTGCCCCGCGCCGCGGCCGCCCAGTTGCAGGCCGGACTGGACAACGCGGTGCCGGGCGGCTTCGAGGTTGTCCCGGTCGGGACCGTCGGCGACGCACCGGAGACAGCGCTGTCCGCTGTCCGCGAGGCTGTCCTGAGCCGGGACGCCCTGGGCGGCTACGTCCCCGGCCGCGCCCCGACCCTGTTTACGGCGAAGGCCGAGGGCGTCCAGATCGTGGACCTGTTGCAGCAGGTCTTCACCCCGATCGCCGAGCAGACCTCGCCCGGAGCGAGGCTGCAGCAGGTCGAACTGGCCCCGACCGCGCCCAAGGACGGCACGGGTACGAGCATGTTCTACCTGTCGCTCGCCCTGACCATCCCGTCCTATGTGATGGTCATGATGATGCTGCGGGCCACCGACCTGGGCCGCTCCAGGAAGATCGCCACCTTCGTGGTGATGGGCGCGGTGTTCGCCGTGGTCGCCTACTACGTGGGCCGGGCCATGGATGTCCTGCTCGACAAGCCGGTGCTGATGCTCTACATGTTCCTGCTGACCCAGGCGGTGTCGTTGTTCTGCTACGGGATGGTGCCGTTCGTCCGGCAGTTCTTCCCCGGGGTGGCCGTCATCGTGTTCGTGCTGCTGTCGATGCCGGCCAGCGGCGGCGCCTTCCCCGTCCAGATGGTTCCCGCGTTCTTCCGCGCCCTGCATCCGTACGCCCCGATGGGCAACCTGATCGACGCCATGCGGGATATCCAGTACTACCGGGGCGAGAAGCTGTTCCACCCCACTCTGGTGCTGGCCGTCTGGATCGTCCTGGGCATCGCGCTGCTGTGCGCCGGGTTCCTGTGGGAGCGTCACGTCATCGCCCGGGGGCGAGCCGACGGCGAGGAGGAATCCGTAGGGGATTTCGAGGCCGCCGTCCAGGACCCCGCCCTGGAGATGCCTACCCCGCGGCCCGTCACCGCGCACACCCACCTGATCGGCGCCTCACAGCCGATGCTTGCCGGCAAGGTCACCACGACCGCCGCGCAGCCGCTCAGCGGGGTGGTGGTGACGGTGTCCCGCCCGGACGGGCACCTACTGGTGCGCACCCGCACCGACGAGCACGGCGAGTATCGGGTGACAGGGCTGCCGGACGCCTATGTCGATGTCCTGGCGAGCGGACCGGGCCTCGTCCCCGACATCAAGCGCGTCTGGTGCGGCAGCGGCCGCCTGGTCCACCAGGACTTCGCCCTCGGTGCAAGTACTTCCGACGCGGGTTGACGGTGGAAGTGGCGGCAATAACATCGTGTGGGTTGGCGATGGCCGAATATCACCTGTGGGAGCCGGAGACGACCTTTGTCACGGACGACTGTAAAGCTCGGGCAGTCCGATGAGTAGCACGTCGGACTCTTTGTCGGCCCGCTGGCGAAGCGTCGGGCTGAATCCGGCGGCGCTGAAACACGCCAAACGGCAGTTCGAGACATCAAGCCCGCTGGTTGCCAACAACTCTCGTGCTCGAGCCAGCCGATCCAGATGATTGTTCCCCATTGCAGTCCCCCACTTCACCTCGCCGAGCAGAGACACTGCAGCCCTGCGGCCGCCATCTCCCGGCTGCGTGACTGCCACATTGATCTCGATCTGGCTTCGCGCGGCCGGGTCGGTAACCACACCGCAGCCGACGTCGCCGAATTCCGTGTCCGGACCGAGCATTTCGATGCCGTCGCCGAGCATGTATTCGCGGCACAGAGCCTCGAAGTGGGGTCCGGCGACCTGAGATGCGAAGCGTTCCTTCGACCGCGCCCACACCTGCTGTGCCTGACCACTTTCCAACCGCGCCCACGCCGGGCGCATGACCGCCTCGTAGAAGGTGATCAGCGGCTCGGTAATCCGGTAGATCGACTTGCCCGCACGGAATATGTCCGGTTCACGAGCGAGCAGGTGGCAATCCTCCAGCACCGCAAGCGGATGCGAGATATCCACCGCCTTGCGACCGATATAACCGGCGATGCCACCGCGAGTGTTGTTGCCCTGCGCCACCGCGGCCAGCACCGAGTGATACAGCGCAGTGTCACGGATCTCGGCTTCCTCGGCCAGCAGATAGCGCGCCTCGCGAAACAGTGGGCTCAGCGGCGAAAGTACCGTGCGGCACAGCCATGAATCGAAGTCGCTCAACGACGTAGGCACGTCATCGGCCAGGAACTGACGACGGTAGGCAGGGGTTCCGCCCAGCACGGCATGCAACCGCGCCGCCAACGCCGGATCCGTCGCCACGTCCCAGAACTCGGCGGCGTCCCGGTATCCGAACGGCCGGACCACCAGCTCGAGCTGAGCTCGCCCCCGCAGCGGGGCATTGCTGGCCGGCAGTCCACCCATGACCGACATCGCCGACCCGCAGAGCAGCATCCGTATCCCGCTTGGTTCGGTCTGGTACCTATCGGTCTCCCGCTGCACCAGCGACGGCAGCTCGGGCGCCGCCTTGACCAGATACGGAAACTCATCGATCACGACAAGCAACGGTGTGCCCGCGCGGTCCCGGGCGGCCAGCCCGAACAGGTACGTGACGGCGTGATCCCAATTATCGAACGAGATCGGCACCTCGGATCCAGTGAATTCCGCCAGCGCCGCCCCGAACTGACGCAGCGACTCCCCACCAGTAGCGGCCGTCGCCCCGAAATAGAATCCACCCAGCCGCTCGACGAGCGCACGAAGAAGATACGTCTTCCCCATCCGCCGCCGCCCGCTGACGATCCCCAACAGTGCGGTCCCGGCGGGACGCGCCGCAAAAGACACCAAACCGTCCCACTCGACTGAACGGTCGAACAGATGATCAGGCTTCGATATCGTCATCCGAGCTGGCACCTCCGCACCTTAGGAGTACACCCCTAAGGACTGTACTCCTAAGGGGGCGCTCGTCTGGGGTCGAGTGTCACCGACCTCACCGTATGGTGGAGATGCAGCGATATACCGAACGATCGGTCTGATTCATGTTGGGTGAGGAGATGGACGATGTGCGAGTTGTGTGGCGGTCACTCAGTTCGCCCGGGCCGGGCTGAAATTCGGCTCGATTCGGTCGATCTTCCTGACGCACCTGCATATCGACCACATCGCCGACTACTTCAACTTCTTCGTGCTCGGCGGGTCGACCGGCGCGGATCAGATCGCCGCGGGCAAGCCGGTGCCGGTCTACGGGCCGGGTCCGGCCGGTGGGCTGTCGCCGAAGTTCGGCGGTGGCGACGCGCCGGTGGTGGGGGCCCCGGACCCGACGCCGGGCACCGTAGCGCTGACGCAGGACTGGAACGAGGCGGTCGCCTACTCCAGCGACGTGTTCATCCGCGACTCGGATGGCCGGGATCCGATGACGATGATGGACGTGCACGAGATCGAGATCCCTGCTGTCGGAGCGGATTTCGCCAATCGGGCTCCTGTCATGCAACCGTTCGAGGTGATGCGCGACGACAAGGTCCGGGTCACGGCGATCCTGGTGCCGCACGGGCCGGTGTTCCCCGCCTTCGCCTTTCGCTTCGAGACCGCCTACGGTTCGGTCACCTTCTCCGGCGACACCACCTACGCCGAGAACATCCCCACCCTCGCCAAGGACACCGACGTGCTCGTTCACGAGGCGATCAACCTGCAGGGCTCCAGCCTGCCCCCGACGCTGCACAACCATATGATCGAATCCCATGTCGAGGTCCAGAAGGTGGGATCGATCGCAGCCAAGGCCGGCGCGAAGCAACTGGTCCTCACCCACGTCGCCGATCTAGCCCACCCACAACTGGACCCGAAACAGTGGCAGAGCTGGGCACAGACCGGCTACAACGGCAAGGTCACCGTCGGCTCGGACCTGCAACGCATCGTCCTGAAATAAGACCCCGAATAGGCGTCTGTCGGGTATGGAACGATTAGGCGAAGACTTCGTCCAGGTTGTCCGCCCGGAGCACATTCTTGGTCCATTGGCGCAGCGTGTCGATGGTGGCCGTGGAGATCGTCTCGTTGACCCATGCGGGCAGTGGACCGAACTTGTCCGATAACAGCTCCACCAACGTATCAACGCGTCCCTCAACGCGTCCCTCGGCGCGGCGTCGTTCGGCGAGTGTCATGGCGATCTCCTTCGCTTCCGGGCCCAGTTGGTCGTAGATGGCAGCCAGGGCAGGTTCGCTGATCTGCTCGTCGCCGACAATATCAATATAGGCCGCCACGCACTCCCAGCGATGAATCCCGCCCGGATCATGATACAGAACACGCAGCTCAGGCAGTATCTTCTCGAGTACGGCCGGTAACTGCGGATTGCCCGGCGTGAACCGCAGCAGAGTCAGCGTCACCAGGGCGTTCGCGCTCAGGTGACGCGCCCGCAGCGCATCCACATCGACCGTGTTCAGGTCGTCGAGAAGATACCGCGACCGCGGGACCAGATCGCCCAGCCCCGCGCGGGCCTGGTCATCCAGGTCCATCAAGCCGCCCAGATCCAGCGGGGCGTTCCAGCGGCGTCCGTCCGGGCCGTAGTACACCACCACCGGAATGATCAGCGGCAGCCGTTTCGGCTTCGGCGGTGGGTGCTTGTCCACGAACTCGTTCCAGATGCACACCATGTACTCGGCCAGCCGCAGCGGCATCAACGAATCCGGGCTGCTCTGATGCTCCGCAAGCAGGTACAGGCGGGCATCGCGGCCCTTCACCCTGGTCCGGAACAGCAGGTCGCTCTCACGCTGGCGCAGGCTCTTCTTCACATAGGTGCCCGGCAACAGCTCCAGCTCGTCCCACTCGATCCATTCCGCAGCGGGCCCGGACACCATGGCACGCAACTCCGTAGCGGCGTCCGCACCCGGGGACATCAACTGTTTGAACAGCGAATCGTGCGGTGTGGGAGGGAGATCGGCCATATACCGCAACGTAGCGGCGTTCGGCGGCCGCGGCATCCGCCGCACGGCGAGCCCGCTCCGACACGCTGATATCCCTGGCGATATCTGCCGCAGGATGTAGTGCATCGGGACCGCGGCTATGGAAGGTGTCGGCGGCTGCGTTGTGGCCGTGGACGGCGAGGCGACAGCGTGCCGATGATTCGGCGGGCGCCGAAGTATTCCTGGCATACGGTCGCGGTATGCCCGATACATCGACTGTGATCACCGATCCGGACAAGGTTCGCGCTGCTCTGCGGGCAGCGCCGATGCCGCCCGTCGCTGCGGCTTCCGGAACTGCCGGAATGGACTGGCTGCGTGCGCATGTCGCGAGGTTCTGTGATGGTCCGGACCATGCGCGCCGGCGCGGGCTGATTCTCGCGGAGTTGCAGCGTGTTTCGCCCGTGGAGTTGCAGAAGCGGGTCCGCGACTGTGCCACCGAACCCGGGGGACATGTGCGCATCCTTGCGGATTGTCTTGGGCTGCGGGATGTCTCCTCGGAGACGGTCGCGGCGGCGGCCGCCGCGTACCTGCCGCCCGCGCCCGTAACCGCCGAGGCCGACCGGGCCGTCGTCGAGCTGGTGGCGGCCTGCGGCGGGGTGCCGGACGAGGCGACCGCCGCGCGAATCAGCATTCTGATACAGGCCTGTGCGTCCACCGCGGCACTGGTTGCCAACGCCAGGCCGTTCGGTGGCGAGGATGCGCTCGATCGGGCGTTGGCCGAGAACCCGCCCGTGCGCCGCACTTGCCGGATGGTCGACGGGGTCGTGACCGAGGTGGATATCGCTGCCGCGGGACTGCCTTTCGGCGCGGGGCCGCACGAATGTCCCGGCCGCGCGCATGCGCTCGCGCTGGCCGGTGGAGTTCTGGAGGGATCGCGGTGAGCACGAACGCATTTCACCGGCTGCATCAGCAGGAGCGGCCCTTCATCCTGCCCAATGCGTGGGATTACGCATCGGCGGCCGCCCTGGCGGATGCCGGATTCTCTGCCGTGGGCACCACCAGTCTGGGCGTCGCCGCGGCGGCGGGGCTGCCCGATGCCACCGGCGCCACCCGCGCCGAAACCATCGCGCTCGCACGCGGACTCACGAGGCTGCCGATACCGATCACGGTCGATATCGAGGCCGGGTTCGGCGGCGATCCGGCCGATGTCGCCGATCTGGCGGCCGACCTCGCCGCGGCCGGGGTCGCCGGGATCAACATCGAGGACGGCCGTCCCGCAACAACACTCGCTGATCCCGACGAACTGGCCGAGGTGATCGCCGCCATCAAGGCGCGCGCACCGGAGCTATTCGTCAACGCCCGCATCGACACCTACTGGCTCGGTCTCGGTCACGACACCACGCTCGATCGCGCCGAGCGCTACCGCAAGGCCGGCGCGGACGGCATCTTCGTGCCCGGTGTGCGCGACTCAGGCGAGATCCGCCGGATCGTCACCGAAATCCCGCTGCCCCTGAACCTCCTATTTCTCCCCGACGGACCCACCGTCGCCGACCTGTCGGCCCTCGGTGTCCGCCGCATCAGCACCGGCAGTCTGCTGTTCCGCGCCGCCCTGGCCGCCACCGTCTCCACCGCGTTGGCGGTCCGCGACGCCACGGCTCTTCCCATAGGCATCCCGCCCTACGACGATGTACAGGCGCTCGTCACGCCGAAGTAACCCACCCCCCGGCGGTCCGCGGCACCACGCCTTTCCACAGGAGTCCCAACCCATACCGCGCGCGGGCCCTCGTCACACCGCGACACCCACCCATATTCCGGCGGGCGCCTACACCCGCACGGTCACCCGCCCCCGGTTCGTCCGGGCATACAGCCCGGGGGACTGGCCCTTCCAGGACCGGAAGGCGGCGGCGAATGCCGAAACGCTCGAATATCCCAGCTGGTCGGCGACGTTCTCCACCGTCAGGCCGCTCACCAGAAGTTCCTCTGCGAGCAGTCCGACGGTTTCGTTGGCGAGTTCGCGAAATGTGGTGCCCTCGTCGGCGAGTCGACGCCGCAGGGTGCGCACGCTGAGATCGAGATCGGTGGCGATATGCGACTGGCCGGCGACACCGCCGCGGCGGATGAGCAGCTCGCGCACCTGGCCGCTGATGCCGACCCGGCTGCGGCGGCGCTGCAGCATCTCGGCGCACTGATGCTCGTAGTATCGCGCGGTGGTCGGATTGGCCTGCGGCATCTTCATATTCAGCGTGCTCGCCTGCCCGACCAGCACCGATCGCCCGGCGTTGTAGACGATCTCCTCGACGCCGAGTATCGCGCCGAACATCTCGTAGACCGGATGCGGCTCGGCGTCGACATCGACCCGCACGATCGGCAGCCGCATCGGCAGGATGTCCTGCTGAATGGTCCAGATCGCGGCGACGTCGCGTTCGACCGCGAACCGGCGAATCTCGGGCGGTACGCCGCGATCGTGGCGCACCAGCCAGACCTCGTCGCCGTGATCCTGCATCTCGTGCTCGGCGACGGTGAAGGACAGGTCGGCGTAGCGCATCGCGGTCTCGGCGGCCTGGCGCAGGGTGGTGCTGCTCATCGCGGCGAAGCCCAGCACACCGAGCGAGGGCGGATGACACAGCAGCCCGGCCATCAGCCCGGTCCCCGGTTCGTCGCCCAGCGCCTCGACCAGATTGCGCATCAGCGTGAATTCCTGCCCGAGGGTGATCTCGTCCGTCGGGTCGGCGAGCTGATCCTCGCGAATACCGGTGTGCCGCAAGATTTCCGGCAGCGCGATGCGGCGCCCCCGGCCGAACTCCACCAGCAGCGCGGCATTGGTGGTGGGCCGCAGTTGTTTCGCGCGCTGTCGTATCCACTCACTATCCACTCTTCGGATGATCTCAAATGAATGCGCAGTTCCCGGCCTGTACTCGAAAGTAGGTTTGCTGGGCAGGCTGGGCTCGAACCGGATCGCCGCGGCGCGAACCGTCGCTCGTCGGGCGATCTCCGGGTGTGACCTGACGAACTGGTCAGTCGGGTAGTGGCTGCCCGCGGGTTTCGGGGGCGAGGCCGACCAGGCCGACGCCGACCAGGAAGACGATCGCGGTGACGCTGAGCGGGACGGTCAGCGAGCCGGTGGCGTGGATGCCGTAGCCGATCAGGAAGGTTCCCGCGGCGGCGAACCAGCGCGAGAACGTGGTCGTGAAGGCGAAGGCGGTGGCGCGCATGCGGGTCGGGTACTGCTCGGGCAGCCAGATGGTGAATATCGCGAAGTTGGCCCCGCCCAGGCCCAGGATCGGCAGGAAGGCGAAGGTGAGCGCGATCGAGTGCGCCGGATAGGCGATCCCGTAGACGCCGACCGTGCCGATGGCCATCAGCACGAACAGCCCGGCCAGCGTCGCGCGGCGGCCGAACCGGTTGGCCAGGTAGGGGATGAGGAAGCAGCCGAGGATCGTGAAGGCGGCCACCGTCATCGAGGAGATTCCCGCGAGCCGGATGGTGGCGGACGAGCCGTAGTGGGCGCGGTGGGCCAGATCGGTCATCGCGGTGGGCACATAGGTGGATCCGGCCCACAGCCCGATCACGCAGACCACCAGCAGGGCCAGATTGCCCAGCGTGCGGGCGCGATACGGCGGGGTCAGCACGTCGATCGCGGGCTGCCAGAGGGATTTCCGTTCGTGCGTGGACGAATCCTGGCGCCAACGTTCGGGTTCGGGGGTGGTGCGGCGAATGATGAAGACCGCCAGCGCCGGAATGCCGCCGATCAGGAACATCCCGCGCCAGCCCAGCTGCGGTCCCGCGGCCAGATACAGCGCCGAGACGATCAGCACGCCGACGTACGCCGCCGAATGCATGGCGCCGCCGAACCGGGCCCGCACGCGTTCGGGCAGCACCTCGGCCAGCAGCGTTCCGGCCATGGCCCATTCGCCGCCGACGCCGATCGCGGCGACGAAGCGGAAGGCGTTCCACTCCCACAGATTCGTGGACAGGCCAGCCAGCGCGGTGAAGACGCCGTACATCGCGATGGACGCGGTCATCGCGGGCATGCGCCCGAAGCGGTCGGCGATCGGACCCCAGATCGCCGAGCAGCCCCAGCCGAGCAGGAACAGCGCCGCGCTGATCTGGCCGTACCAGCCGATATTGGCCGCGGTCGCGGCGATGCCCTCGCGCGGGAGCAGGGTAGTCATCGTCGGGGCGAGGACCAGGGCGAACACGGTCCAGTTGAATCCGTCCATCGCCCAGCCGCCGAAGGAGCCCCAGAAGGCGCGGCGTTGCAGGGAAGTCAGGCGTGGGGCGGCGCCGGTGGCGGCCTGTGCGGGATCGTCGTCGATCGTCACGGTGAAACTCGTTTCCGGGTGGAGCAGTGCCCGGGGCGTCGGCCCGGGCGATGTGATCGCTCACACACTACCGATGGCATCGCCGTTCCCGCATGCCTCGCGCAACGGGGTGAAATCCGTAACCGCCCGTACCCATTGAATGCCCGGCTCGGCGGCGATACCGTATGCGTACGCATGGATTACCTGCGGTTGTCGATGATGTGGAGGCCCGGACTCGTGCGGATTACGGTATTCGGGGCGGGCGGAATCGGACTGTATTTTGCGGGGATGCTGGCGCGCGCCGGCCATCAAATCACGGTGGTAGGGCGCGCGGCGACCGTGCGGGCGGCCCACGCGGGTCCGCTGCTGCTTTCCCGTGCGGGGGAGGAGAGTTCGATACCCGACGTGCGGGTGGTCACCGAGTTCGGCCCGCGGGAGGAGCCCGCGGATCTGGTGATCGTCGCGGTGAAGGCATGGCAGGTGCGGGAGGCCGCGGAGGCGCTCAAACCCGTTGTTGGCCCGCATACGACGGTGCTGCCGCTGCAGAACGGGGTGGAGGCGGCGGCCGATCTGGCGGCGGTGCTGGGCGCCGAGCGCGTGCTGGGCTGCACCTGCATCGTGATCGCCCAACGCGTCGCGCCCTGGTCGGTGCGGTGTCTCGGGGCGCACGCCGAGGTGGAAATCGGTGCGCTGGCACCGGATTCGCACGAGCGGGTCGAGTCGGTCGTCGATGCGCTGGTTCCGGCCGGTATCGCGGTGACCCGCTCGGACGATATCGAGGCCACGCTGTGGCGCAAGCTGATGCTGATCTCCTCCTACGGCGGGGTCGGTGCGCTGGCCCGCCAGCCGGTCGGGGTCACCTCGGCCGAGCCGGAGACCGCGGCGCTGGTTCGCGCGGCCATGGCCGAGGTGCGTGAGGTGGCCCATGCCCGCGGCATTGCGCTCGGGGACGACGATGTCGATCAGATGATGAAGATCTACGAGGGCTTCAGCCCGGCGACGACCGCCTCGATGCAGCGCGATCTGGCCGCGGGCCGCCCCTCGGAGCTGCATTATCAGAGCGGCGCCGTGGTCCGCTTCGGCCGGGCCGCGGGCGTGGCGACGCCGATACACCAGGTGATCTTCGCCTCCCAGCTACCCACGGAAACCCTTGCGCGGCAGGGGTAGCCGGACGGCTCACCGCCTCCGGGTGAGTGCAGGCACGCTCGCATAGCGCTCCTTCACCGTCACCAGGTGCACCCAGCTGTCCACCTCGAGCACCGGACGGAGCGCCCGGATGGTGTCGAGGGCCGCGACGATCTCCTCCGGAGCGGCCCCGTGCACGGTCCCGACCAGATCGAAGCGCCCGATGGTCGCGGCCAGGAAGTGCAGGCCCGGAATCTCCGCCAGTAACGGCGCCAGGCCCGCGGTGTGTCCGCGCGTGCGCACCCCGAACCCCACGGCGAACTCCGAATCACCCTGTGTCACACCGGATAGCATGCCGATATGAACGACCCCCTCCTCGATCAGGCGCTTGACCCGGAGCCGGGCCGTGCCCGGTGAGGTCCCCGCGGCCGCGGCGAGGGTGGCATAGGAGGCGCGGCCGTCGGCCTGCAGCACCTCGAGCAACCGCATATCCAGGGCGTCGATGGTTGCCGCCGAGGCCTTCGGCCCGCCCACGTCGATGAGCAGGTCGGAGTAGGTGAGCGTATTCGTCTCGCGCACACCGTCGATGCCGCGGATCCGGTCGAGGGCCGCGGCGAGCTGCGCGGGGCCCAGCGTACGGATCTCGGCGAGCAGGGGATAGCGGCCGCTGGTGAGCGAGACATACGGCACCTCGGCCAGCGCGGCCAGCCCCGCGGCCACCCGCCGCACGGGCTGGTCGACGCTGATCGACACGTGCGCAAGGGCTTGCAGGCCGATGGTGGCGGGATGCACCACTCCGACCACCCGCGCCCGGCCGGTCGTCAGCAACGCGTTGAGTCGCTTGGAGACCGTCGGCCGGGAGGCGCCCAGCGTGGCGGCGAGCTCGTTGCGGCCGATGCGGCCGTCGAGCCGGAGCTCGTCGAGGATGCGGGCATCGAGATCCTGGCCGCTCGATGTTACGTGCCCGGTCATCGGAAATTAACAATCGACGACCGGAACACGGCCGCTTTACCTATCATCAACCATCTCCCGTCGAGAATGCCGATCTAATCGAAGTGGTGCGCTACTTCTTTGTCAAACATCAATCCATGATGCTGCAGGCTCCGATTCTCCTATGGACCAAACCTATCGCAGTTCTTATGGTTCATCTCAATCGAGATGAGCATCGATCGACGCGGGAACGTTGTCCATAACGTCACCGCACCGGTAGGAGATTGAGCAGATGAAAAAGCTTGGCATTGCGGCAATGGGAACCGGTATGGCGTTGCTGATCGCCGGGTGCGGCGGCGGATCCTCCGGAAGTGCGGCCAGCGGCGCGGCGCCCGCCGGGCTGATCCGCGGCGGCGAGGTCAAGATCTGCACCGATCCGGAATATCCTCCGATGGAATACTTTTCGGGCGGCAACAGCACCGATCCGACCGGCTTCGACTCCGATGGCGCACGGGCCCTGGCGGACCTGTGGAAGGTGAAGGTGAGCTGGCAGGTCACCGCCTTCGACGGGCTGATGCCCGCGCTGCAGGCCCAGCGCTGCGACGTGCTGTGGTCGGCGCTGTACGTCAGCCCCGAACGCACCGCGGTGGCCGATGCCGCGCCGTTCCTGCAGACCGGCCCCGGCCTGCTGGTGCGGACCGGGGAGTCCCGGATCAAGTCCGCGCAGGACCTGTCCGGCAAGACCGTCGCCGTACAGGGCGGCGGCGCGAACGAGGACACCCTGAACCAGCTTTCGGCCAAGTTCAAGGGCGAGGGCAAGGCGCCGATCACCGTGCAGGCCTATCCGAAGACGGCGGAAACCGTTGCGGCCGTGAGTAACGGCAAGGCCGACGCGCTGATCGAGACCGATGTCGCGATCGTCGATATGGTCGCCAAGTCGAACGGCGCGCTGATGACCGTGCCGGGAATCTTCTCGGCGGAAACGACATTCGGCGTCTTCACCCGCAAGGGCTCGCCGCTGAGTAAGCCGGTGGCCGCAGGCGTGGCCACCCTGGCCGACAACGGCACCCTCGGCAAGCTGGCCACCAAGTATGGGCTCGACCCGGCGCGGATCCGGCGCGGTACGGCGTAATGACGTTCAACACCCACATCTTCTGGGCGGCGCTGACCGCGGCCCAATTCCTGCACGGCGCCTGGCTGTCGCTGGCGCTGGCCGCGGTCTCGATGGTGGTGGCCACGCTGCTCGGGTTCGGGGTGGCGCTGATGCGGATCGGCCGGAGCCGGGTGCTGCGGGTGCTCGCCGGGGCCTACGTCTGGTTCTTCCGGGCGATTCCGACGCTGCTGGTGCTGCTGATCATCTGGAATGCGGGGCCGCAGCTGTTTCCGAGCCTGCGGGAGAACTGGTTCACCCCGTTCATCGCCGGATTCCTCGGCTTCGCCGTGGTGGAGGCCGCGTATATGGCCGAGATCCTGCGCTCGGCGCTGCTGAGCGTTGACGAGGGGCAGCATCTGGCGGCGCGCGCGATCGGCCTGCCGCCGCATCGGGTGCTGCTGAAAGTCGTGCTGCCGCAGGCGGTCAAGGTGGCGCTGCCGCCGACCGGCAACGAGTTCATCGCGATGCTCAAGTACACCTCGCTGGCCTCGGTGATCTCGCTGCGCGAACTGCTGACCAGCGCCCAGAACGAGGTCTCGGTGACTTTCCGCTATGCCGAGTACTACAGCGCCGCGCTCGTCTACTACCTCGTGATCGTCAGCGCCCTGATGGGCCTGCAGACCCTCATCGAGCGCCGATACCGCTGGGTGTCCACGGGCTCCGCCGTGCGGGAGGCGCTTACATCGAAGGAGGCGATGCCGCTATGACGGATACTCCGTTGCTGCAAACCGTGGGTCTGCGTAAGAGTTACGGCCGCAACCTGATCCTCGGCGGTGTCGATTTCGCCATCGCGCCCGGACAGGTGAAGGCGGTGCTGGGCCCGTCGGGCTCCGGCAAATCCACGATGCTGCGGCTGATGTCGCTGCTCGAGCACGCGGACGCCGGTTCTATCCTGCTGCACGGCAGGGAGATCGGCGTCGAGACCGGTCGCGGCGGGAATCGGGTGCCGATGCCCGAACGCCGGCTGGCGCGCCAGCGCGCCGATATCGGCATGGTGTTCCAGCGGTTCAACCTATTCGCGCATCTGGATGTGCTGCACAACGTCACGCTCGGGCTGACCGCGGTGAGCGGGCTGGGCAAGTCCGAGGCCGCCGAGCGGGCTCGCGCGATGCTCGAGCGGGTCGGCATGTCCGGGCATGTGCGCCACTATCCCTCCGAGCTGTCCGGCGGGCAGCAACAGCGGGTCGCGATCGCCCGGGCGCTGGTGCTCGAGCCGTCGGTGCTGCTCTTCGACGAGCCGACCTCGGCCCTGGATCCCGAACTGGTGAACGAGGTGCTCGCGGTGATGGAAGACCTTGCCGCGCAGGGGATGACGATGGTGGTGGTCACACATGAGACCCGCTTCGCGCGCCGGGTGGCGCACGAGGTGGCGCTGTTCGACTCCGGCGTCATCGTCGAGCAGGCACCACCCGAGCAGTTCTTCACTCAGCCCGAGCACGAGCGCACCCGGGCATTCCTGTCCCACATCCACTGATGCGCAGAGCGGAACCGATACTGATGCCCGATAGACCACTCGCGGTGTACACCGACGTCAGCGACCTCGATCCGGCGGCGGGAGTGGCGCTGCTGGAATCCGCCGGATTCGAGGTGCGCGTGCTCGAGACCCACCACCCCGACGAGATCGCTGCCGCCGCGGCGCGAGCCACCGCGCTGCTGGTCGGTTACGCACCCATCGACGCCGCGCTGCTGGCGCGGCTGCCGCTGCTGCGGATCGTCTCGCTGCTCTCGCGCGGATACGACGGCGTGGATGTCAATGCTGCCGCCGCACAGGATGTCTGGGTGACCACCCTCGGCGATACCGCCACCGAGGAGGTCGCCACGCACGCCTGGGCGCTGACGCTGGCGCTGGTGCGGCGGCTGGACTTCTTCGCCCTGCACGGGCGGCGGGACTGGCTCGCGCGGCCCGAACTGCCGCCGCGCCGCCTCTCGGAGCTGACCCTGGGGCTGGTCGGGGTGGGGCGGATCGGGGCCGCGGTCGCCGAATTGGCCCGCGGCTCGGTGGCGGCGATTATCGGCTGCGATCGGTCGGGCCGCACGCGGGTGCCGGGCGTGGAGATGACCTCGCTCGAGCAGGTCGTGGCCCGCGCCGATATCGTCTCGGTCCACCTGCCGCTGCGAGCCGAGACCGCCGGGCTGTTCGACGCCGCGCTGTTCGAGCGGATGCGACCGGGCGCATGGCTGGTCAACGTCGCGCGCGGCGGCGTCATCGATGCCGGGGCCCTCGCCGACGCGCTGGACTCGGGCCGGCTGGCCGGGGCGGCCCTCGATGTGCTCGACACCGAACCGCCGTCGGCCGGGGATCGGCTCGCAGGCCATCCGGGCGTGCTGCTGACACCGCATGTGGCCTATCTGTCCGACGCCTCGGCCCGGGATTACGTGCTGGGACAGGCTCGTAACGTGGTGCACTGGCAGCAGACCGGCCGCCCGCTGCACCCGGTGGCGGTGCCCGCATGACGGTCCGGCTGGAGCTGTGCAACTCGCTGTGGGCTATGGAGGACCTGCCGTCTGCGGGCGAGCCGTGGACGCTGACCGAGCAGCTGGACAGGCTGGCCGAGGCCGGATTCGACGGCGCGGCGGTCGATCTGGGCGCGCGGCGGCGGCCCGAGGCGCAGGTGCTCGCGCCGCTGCTGCGCGAACGGGCGCTCGGCGCGGTCGTATTCGCCTTCGTCGCCGGCGATGCCGACCTCGATGCCGCGCTGCGCTACGCGAGCCTCGTCGAGGCGCGGCGAATGGTGGTGTGCGGGCAGGTATTCGGTGACGACGCGACCGTGATCGCCGCCGTGCACCGCTGGTTCGGGCGCTGCGCGGAGGCGGGCGTGCGGATGCAACTCGAAACGCACCGCAATACCCTCACCGACGATATGCGCCGTACCACCCGGCTGCTGGGCGAGCTGGACGAGCGGGTGAGCCTGGCGATCGACCTGTCGCACTACGTGTGCGGCAGCGAATTCCCGCTGCCGCCCACCGCGGAGATCGAGGATCACCTCGAGCGACTGTTCGCGCGGGCGGAATCGGTGCAGGGCCGCATCGCCACCCGCTGCCAGGTGCAGATCCCGCTCGGCTTCCCACAGCATCGCGCGTGGGAGGAACTGTTCGAGCAGTGGTGGATTCGCGCCTTCGCCGCCATCGTGCGGCGGCGCGAGGACGCCGCCGATCCCGAACCGGTGCTGTTCTGCACCGAACTCGGCACCACCCCCTATGCCATCACCGACCGCGAAGGCCGCGAGCTGTCCGACCGGTGGACCGACACCCTGACCCTGCGCGACCGCGCGAGCGCCGCCTTCGCCGCCGCACAAAGCGACCGGGTCGCGTCCTGAGGAGAAATATGATGAGCGATACGGTATTTCCACTGCCCGGGCGGACGACCTCGCTCGGGAACGTAGTCGTCGACGGCCCGCTACCCGATCTGCCCGACGGCCGCGCGCTGCTGCCCGCCCGCGCCTACACCGGCGCGGCGGAATTCGCCCTCGAGCAGAACCGCCTCTTTTCGGCGGGCTGGGTGTGGGCGGGCTATGCGCACTGGGTCGCCGAACCCGGTGCGGTGCACCCGATCACGATCGCTGGTCGGCCACTGCTGCTGATCCGCGGCGACGACGACCGGATCCGGGTGTTCCACAACGCCTGCCGTCATCGCGGGATGGCGCTGATCGAGGAGCCGCTGGTCGTGCACCGGCGGCTGCAGTGTGCCTACCACTGCTGGTCGTATCGGCTGGATGGATCCCTGGCCACCGCGCCGTATTACGGGCGTGAGCGCGGGGCGAAGGTGGAGCCCGAGGCGGCCGCGACGCTCGGCCTGCTGCCGGTGGCAAGCCATGTCTGGGCGGGCATGGTGTTCGTCGATCTGTCGGCCTCGGACACCGATCCGGCGGTCTGCGCGCGGGACTTCGGAGAACGGCTGGCGCCGTTGCTGACCCGGTGGGCCCATATCGATTTCGGCCGCCTGCACCTGGCAGGGGAGCGCCGCTACGAGGTGGACGCCAACTGGAAGCTGGTGGTGGAGAACTTCCTCGACTTCTACCACCTGCCGTTCGTGCATCCACAGGTCGGCCCCGTGACCGCCTCGCTGGACGTCGACGACGTGGCACTGCATCCGGACATCATGGGGGGTAGCTATCCGCGCGGGGCGATCGGCAAGGCGGACAAGACAGATCGGTCACTCCCGTGGCTCGGTGAGGTACCCGCCGACCGGCTCGAGCAGCAGGACATCTTCTGCGTATTCCCGAATGCGCTGCTGTTCCTCGAGGCCGACTGGTTCCAGGTAATCGGATACCATCCGCTCGCGCCGGATCGTACCGTGGAACATATGGCGATCTTCGTCGATTCCGGTGCCGCCGGTGCGGAATTCGGGCCCGCGCGTGAGCAACTGACCGAGGTGCTGTGGCAGGTCAACGAGCAGGATCTGCCGATCCTGCACCGCCTGCAGGCCGGTCGGCACTCACCGGCAGCCGACGCGACGAACCTTGTCTCGCACTGGGATCAGATCACCGCGCTGTTCCAGCAGCGCGTTGCGGCGCGGATGGGAGGGTACTGATGCGCCCGGAGACGCTGCCCGGCAACGTAACCGAGCAACGGCTGCGGCGCGAGCTCGCGGCGGTGTATCGCCTGGTAGCCCACTTCGGAATGACCGACCTGATCTTCACGCATATCTCGCTGCGGCTGCCCGGGCCCGAATCACGGTTCCTGATCAACCCGTACGGCCTGCTGTTCGAGGAGATCACCGCCTCGAACCTGGTGGTGGTCGGCCCGGACGGGCTGGCGCTAGGGCAGTCCCGGTATCCGGTGAATCCGGCCGGATTCGTCATTCACGGCGCGGTGCACGCCGCCCGGCCCGATGCGCACTGCGTCCTGCACACCCACACCCGGGCGGGATGCGCCGTCGCCGCGACCGAGGAGGGGTTGCTGCCGGTGAATCAGATGTCGATGGAGTTCTACCACCGGGTCGGCTATCACGACTACGAGGGCGTCGCGCTCAGCCTGGACGAACGGGCGCGCCTCGTGGCCGACCTGGGCGCACACCCGGCGCTGATCCTGCGCAATCACGGCCTGCTCACGGTGGGAACGACTGCGGCGCAGGCATTTCTGCGCATGTTCTACCTGAACCGGGCATGCGAGATTCAGGTGAGCGCGGCGGCCGCGGGCACCCTGCGCCTGCCCGCGCCGCAGGTCTGCGAGCGCAGTGCCCGGCAGCTGTCCGGCGAGGACACCGGCGACGACTTCACCGACCCCGAGGCGTACGACATGGCCTGGGCCGCGCTGCTGCGGCTGCTGGACCGGATCGACCCGAGCTATGTGGACTGAAGGAGATTTCGACGATGACGATCGGACCGGTGGATGCCAGCGTCGTGCCCCGCTACGGCGGGCTCGCGACCTTTGCACGGCTGCCGCGCATCGACGAGGTGAGCGCCGCGGACGTGGCGATCGTCGGGGTGCCGTTCGACAGCGGGGTGAGCTATCGCCCGGGCGCCCGGTTCGGCCCGGCGCATGTGCGCGCCTCGTCGAAGTTGTTGCGCCCCTACAACCCCGCGGTCGACGTCTCGCCGTTCGCCGCGCTGCAGGTCTGTGATGCGGGCGATCTGGCCTGCAATCCGTTCGATATCGGGGAGGCGATCACCGATATCGAACGCGGGGCCGATGAGCTCACCGGGTCCGGGTCCCGGCTGCTGACGATCGGCGGCGACCACACCATCGCCCTGCCGCTGCTGCGCTCGGTCGCGCGGCGGCACGGCCCGGTCGCGGTCGTGCACTTCGATGCGCATCTGGACACGTGGGACACGTATTTCGGCGCGGCCTACACGCACGGCACCCCGTTCCGGCGCGCCTCGGAGGAGGGGCTGATCGATCGCGAGGCCAGCATGCACATCGGCATTCGCGGGCCGCTCTACGGCGAGCAGGACCTGGCCGACGACCGTGGGCTGGGATTTACCGCGATCACCACTCCGGAGATCGACATCGACGGCGTGGCGGCCGCGATCGAGCGGATGCGCGCGCGGATCGGGGACCGGCCGGTGTACGTCTCGGTCGATATCGACGTGCTGGATCCCGCGCACGCCCCCGGCACCGGCACCCCGGAGGCGGGCGGGCTGACCAGCCGCGAACTGCTGCGCATGCTGCGCGCCTTCGATGGGACGAACCTGGTCGGCGCGGACATCGTCGAGGTGGCGCCCGCCTACGACCACGCCGAGCTCACCGGCATCGCCGCCGCCCACGTCGGCTACGAACTGCTGTCCGCGATGGCCGTGCCGGCCTGATCGAGAGGAAATATTCGCCCGTCAAGCCCCCTTGCATGCGCCGCCGGTACCAGACTGGAACGTAACGGATGTCTGGTGCGAGGAGAGATGCATGCGGCGGTTGATTATCGGTGTGGTCGGCGTGGTGTTATGCCTGATCGGGGCGCTGTGGGTCGGCCAGGGCACCGGCGCCGTGCACGGCTCGGCCATGACCGGCCACTCCCAATGGACCTATATCGGCATCGTGCTGATCGTGCTCGGCGTCGCCGCACTCGTTGTCGCGGTGATGCGATCCTGGGCCCGCTGAATCGAACGGCGCTGCCACTCGTAGGCCCTGCCCGTTGCCGGTACCGCATCGGCCCTCGTCATCCCGGCATGTTTTTGGCCGGGATCCAGCTGCGCCGATGCTCCTGGATTCCGGCCAAAACCACGCCGGAATGACGGGGCCTGGGGTATCAGGCGGCCCGGAAGGTCTGCCGGATGCGCCCGATGCCCTCGATCTCCAGTTCGACGACGTCGCCGGGCCGTAGGTACGGGAAGCGGCCGGACAGCGCCACGCCCTCCGGGGTGCCGGTGTTGATGATGTCGCCCGGCTCGAGGACCGCGACCTGGGACAGGTGCCAGATCAGATAGGCGACGTCGAAGATCAGGTCGGCGGTCGAGGAGTCCTGGCGCGGTTCGCCGTTGACGAACGAGCGCAGGCGCAGATCCTTCGGATCCAGGTCGGCGGCGGGCACCAGGGCCGGTCCCAGCGGGTTGAAGGTCTCGCAGCACTTGCCCTTGGACCACTGCCCGCCGGACTGCTCGAGCTGGAACGCGCGCTCGGAGACGTCATTGGAGACGGTGTATCCCGCAACGTATTTCATCGCCTCCTCGGGGGAGTCGAGATAGCGGGCGCGGGCGCCGATCACCACCGCGAGCTCCACCTCCCAGTCGGTCTTCTCCGATCCGCGCGGGATCAGCACGTCGTCGTGCGGGCCGACCACCGTGTTGGGCGTCTTGAAGAACAGCACCGGCACCGTCGGTGGCTCGGAACCCGACTCGGCGGCGTGCGCGGCATAGTTCATGCCGATGCACCACACCGCCTGCGGCCGCGCGATCGGAGCGCCGATGCGCTCACCGGTGATATCGACCGGTGTCAGCGTGCCCGCGGCCAGCGCCGCGGTGACCACCGAAATGCCGTCGGCGGCGAGGAATTCGCCGTCGATGTCCCGGGTGAGGGGGGACAGGTCGTAAGCCTGCTCCCCGTCGATGACGACCGGACGTTCCGCGCCGGGGGCGCCGACCCGCTGCAACTTCACGCAATGACTCCTTCACTGTGGGTACTTCGACTGTGGGTATTTCGGGCGTCCGCCGGAGCGGGAAGCTTGTAGATGCGCGACGCCGTGGCAGAGAGCACCGTGGTGCGCTCGGCGGGAGACAGGGCCGTGAGCGTGCCGAGGGTGGCCCGCCAAACCTCGCGATACGACGCGGCGGTCAACGTGAACGGCCAATCGCCGCCGACCATGAGCCGGTCCGGGCCGAATACCGCCAGCGCGTGGTCGACATAGCGCTGCCAGTCCGCGGCCGTGAAGCCGGGCTCGGAAACCGTTGCCAGGCCGGAGATCTTGGCCACGACGTTCGGGGCCGCGGCCGCGGCGGCCAGCAGATCCGCCCACGGCTGCCACTCTCCCGCGGCGATCGGCGGCTTGCCCAGATGGTCGAGAACCACGGTGAGCGTGGGATGCTCGCCCGCGATCACCGGGACCTGCGCCAGCAGTTCGGGGGTCTCGGCCACCGCATCGAAACTCAGCCCGGCCTCGGCGAGCATTGCCAGGCTCTGCGAAACCTCCGGGCGCAGTAGGTATGCCGGATCCGGGTCGCGATGGATCATGTGCCGCACCCCGACGAATTCGGGTCGCCGCAGCCGCGTCAGCTCCGCGGCGGCAGCGTCCGGATCGTGCAGGGGCAGCCAGCCGACCACCGCGGCCGGGCACGGCGACGCGGCGGCGGCGGCGAGCAGTGCGTGGGATTCGGCCACCGAATCCGATGCTTGCACGAGCACCAGCGCGCCGACCCCGTGCTCTCCCAGCTGTGGCTCGAGGTCGTCGAGAGCGTAGGTCCGGCGTAAAACATCGGATGTATCCGCGAGCCAGTCGTATTCGACCTGGAATTTTCCACCGTCAATGTCCCAGACATGGACGTGAGCGTCTACAGTCATCGGAGGCATGTAATCACATCCTCGAAAGCGAAGGTACGGGTTTGTCGGTCACGGACGATGCGATAGCGAAGATCAAGGCGATGATCGTCTCCGGCGATCTGCGGCCGGGGTCGCGGCTGCCGCGTGAGGCCGATCTGGCCGCCGAGCTCGGTGTGTCGCGCAATTCGCTGCGCGAGGCGGTGCGGGCGCTGTCGCTGGTGCGGATCCTGGACGTGCGCCAGGGCGACGGCACGTATGTGGCCAGCCTGGAACCGAATTCGCTGCTGGACGCGATGAGCTTCCTGCTCGAGTTCCATCAGGACGATTCGGTGCTCGACATTCTGGGCGTGCGGCGCATTCTGGAACCCGCGGCGACGGCGCTGGCGGCCCAGAAGATGTCCGATGACGAGGTCGCCCACCTGCACACGCTGGTGCAGCCCGAGGGCGCCTCGGTGACCGACCTGGTCGCCCTTGACCTGAACTTCCATGCCGCCATCGCGAGCGGGTCGGGTAATAAAGTGCTTGCCTCGCTGCTGGATTCGCTGTCCATGCCGACCACGCGCGCGCGGATCTGGCGCGGCGTCACCGAGGAGGGCGCCTTCGAGCGCACCATCTCCGAGCACCGCGGCATCTGCGACGCCATCGCCGCGCGCGACCCGCAACTCGCGCAGGCGCGGGCGATCGCACACGTCGCGGGCGTTATGGAGTGGTTGCAGCGGGCCGCGGTCTGATACTGACGGCAGCACTGAGGCAGCGACACGACTCGACGCGGCGCCGCGAATGTGGTTCACCACAGTGCCCCGCCCTCGAGTTCGGTCCAGAGTTCCTCCGGGACCGGGATTTCCAGCATCGTAAGGCTGTCTTGGATCTCCCCACGCGTGCCCGATCCCAGCACGACCGCATGGACTGCCGGATGCCGGCGCGGGAACTGCATGGCCGCGGCCCGCAGCGGCACACCGTATGCGGCGCAGGCGGTCTCCATGGCGCGGGCTCGGGCGATGACCTCGGGATCGGCCGCGACGTAGTCGAAGGTGCCCTGCCGCAGCGGGTCCGCCAGAATGCCGCTGTTGAGCACCCCGGCAACCAGCACCCGGATGCCGCGCCGCGCACATTCGGGCAGTAATTCGGCCTCGGCGCGCCGGTCCAGCAGCGAGTAGCGCCCGGCGATCAGCACCTGGTCGATCGGGGCCTCCCGGACGAATCGCAGGGCGGTCCCGACGTGGTTCACGCCCACGCCGATTCCGGTGGTCAATCCCTCCGCGCGCATCCGCTCGAGCTCGGGGACCGCCTCGGCCAGCGCCTGGCCCATATGCTCCTCCGGATCGTGGATCAGCAGCTGATCCACCCGATCCAGGCCCAGCCGCGACAGCGACTCCTCCAGCGAGCGCCGCACGCCCGCGGCCGAATAGTCGCGCACGCGTGAGCGTTTGGGTGCGCCGTAGAACTCCTCGGCGCCGTCGGGTGCGTCGGGATCGTCGTAGAGCAGTCGGCCCACCTTGGTGGACACGGTGTACTCGGACCGATTCTGCGCACACAGGAGCCGGCCCAGGCGCTCCTCGCTGAGCCCGCCGCCATAATGCGGCGCGGTATCGAAGGCGCGAATCCCGTTGTCCCAGGCTGTTGCCAGAGCATCGACCGCACTGGACTCGTCGACCGCGCGGTACAGCCCGGCGTATCCCGCCCCGCCCAGCACGACGCCGGTGCCGCCGAGGTTCGGCGTATGCGAGCTCACTGCCACGTCCGCGTCCTCATGCACGACGCACTCCGACTCTCTCGCAGAACGTAGCCCGCGATGTGTGCTCTACGGTCCCCGTCATTCCGGCGTGCTCATGGCCGGAATCCACTGGCCGACCGGAGATCCCGGCCAAGAACATGCCGGGATGACGGGTGGGTGTGTACATGCCGGTACCCATGCGCTCAGGCATCCGGGATCTCCGCCGGGTTCAGCTCCCATACGACCGGCATTCCTGCATCGCCGTCCGAATAGTCGTGTGGCACATCCAGATAGCCGCCCATTCGTGCCTGCCAGGCGATGTTCACCGGCAGGTCGGACAGCCGTTCGAGCAGCAGATCGTAGGATGCGCAGTCGATGACGTGGAACAGGTCCGCGCCGCTGCGCCAGATCGTCCAGTCGGTGGCCCCGGCCGCGCGGATGGCCGCCACCAGCTCGGCGGGGACCTCGCGGTGGGCCGCCTCGTATTCGGCGGCGGTATCCGGCTTCAGCCTGGTGTGCAGGGCGATTCGCATGACGCTCACTCCTGCCGTCGGCCGCTGGCGATGCGGGTGATCATGAGGGCGACCAGGATCAGCGCGCCGTTGATGAACTTGAGCGAATCGGCGCTGACCCCGCCGTAGGACAGCAGCTTCTCGATCAGGGTGAGGATCGTGATGCCGAAGAACGCGCCCAGGACCGAGCCGCGCCCGCCGTTGAGTGAGACGCCGCCGATCACGCAGGCGGCGAAGACGTTGAAGATCATGCCGTCACCCTGGGCGACCTGCACGCTGGCGAACTGCCCGGAGTAGATGAGCCCGCCGATCGCGGCCAGGCCTCCGGCGATGACCAGCACCGTGATCACCACGCGGTCGGTGCGGATGCCCGCCGCGCGGGCCGCGCCCTGATTGCCGCCCACCGCGTACAGCGCGCGCCCGGCGGTGGTGTAGTTCAGCACCAGATAGCCGATCACGAACAGCGCCAGGCAGATCACGATATTCACCGGCACCCCGGCGATGCGCGAATTACCCATCCACATCACCGAATCCGGGATCTTGGTGAGGGTGAAGCCGCCGGTCAGGAAGGTCAGCAGGCCGCGCAGCGCGATCTGCATCGCCAGGGTAACGATGAATCCGTTGAGCCCGAACCGCACGATCAGCAGCCCGTTCACCACGCCGACCACCAGCCCGACCACCAGCGCGATCGGAATCGTCATCCACGGCGACGCCCAGGTGAACGCGCCGACCTTGGCGGTGCCCATGGTGACCCAGATCGCGACGCCGGGCGCCAGGCCGAAGGTCGATTCGAGGGATAGATCCATATAGCCGACCACCAGCACCAGCACCTCGGCCAGCACCAGCAGCGCGATGCCGCTCATGGTGGTGAGCACATTGGTCAGGTTGGCCCCGGAGATGAAGCTGGAGTTGATGAAATAGCCGACGATCAGCACCAGCACGATCGGCGGAACCAGCAGGAAATCCCGGAATGTGGCCCAGCGCAACGGCCGCCGGGCCCCGGGGGGAGCCACGGCCGCGGTTTGCGGGCCGGTCGTGGTCTGCGTCATGACAGTCCTTCCATGGCGGCGACCAATTCCCGGTCGTCCCAGCCCTTCTCGTATTCGGTGCGGACCTCGCCCTGCACCATCACCAGCACTCGATCGCAGTCGCGCAGGTCATCGAGCTCGTCGGAGACCACCAGCACCGCGGTACCGCGGTCGGCCGCGGCCCGCACGACGTCGAGCAGGGTCTGCTTGGACCGCACGTCGACGCCGGCGGTGGGGGTGATCAGTACCAGCACCGACGGATCGGTGGCCAGTGCTCGCGCGAAGACCACCTTCTGCTGATTTCCGCCGGACAGTTCGGAGACGCCCTGCGCGGGTCCCTCGGCCTTGATATCCAGATCCTCGATTGCGGTGCGCGCCAGGGTGTCCCGGGTGTGCCGGGACAGCAGGCCGAGCGGGCCCAGCTTGCGGGGCACGGTGAGGGTGGCGTTATCGGCCACGCTCATCTCCAGCACCAGACCCTCGTCGTGCCGATCGCGCGGCACGAATCCGATCCCGGCATCGAGTGCCGCGCGAACCCCGCTGCGGCGCAGCGGGACTCCCGAGACGATCACCGATCCGCCGCTCGCGCGCCGCAATCCGACGATCGTCTCGGCCACCTCGACGCGGCCACTGCTGCCGCCTCCGGCCAGCCCGACCATCTCGCCCGGACGGATCTCGAGCTCCACGTCGGCGAATTCGCCGGTGCGGGTGAGCTTGTCCAGCCGCAGCGCCGGTGCGGCGGCGGTATCGGGTCGCTGCCGCGGCACCGCCTGGTCGAGTTCGGTCGAATCACCGGTCATGGCGACGATCAGATCCGGCTTGCCCAGCTCCGCCACCGGGGCGGTGATCACGTGCCGCGCGTCGCGGAAAACCGTGACGTCTGAGCAGATCTCGTAGGTCTCGTCCAGATGGTGGGAGATGAACAGGAAGGTCACCCCCTGCGCCTGCAGGTCCCGGATCCGGGTGAACAGCCGCTTGATCGCCGCGCCGTCGAGCTGCGCGGTCGGCTCGTCGAGAATGATGAACCGGGTGCCGTGCGACAGGGACCGGGCGATCTCCACGAGCTGGCGGTTCTCCACCGACAGATCCCGGGCCGGGGTATCCACGTCGACGGGCACCGACCAGGTGTCCAGCACCTCGCGCGCCCGCGTCCTCATGGTGCGCCAGTTGATGGTTCGACCGCCCATGCCCTGCCGGTTGATATACAGGTTCTCCGCCACCGACAGGTCCGGGATGATCGTCGAATGCTGGTACACGCACGCCACCCGGGAGCGCCAGGCGTCGCGGTCGCCGAGCGCCGGCGCCGGCTGACCCTGGAACCGCACCTCCCCCTCATCGGGAGCTGCGAGTCCGGTCAGGATCGACACCAGCGTCGACTTCCCGGCGCCGTTGCGGCCGACCAGGGCGTGCGTGCGGCCGGCGGTCACCGCCAGCCGCACCCCGTCCAGTGCGGTATTGCGCCCGAACCGCTTGGTGACGCCGATCGCCTCCGCGATCGGCGTACCGGTGGCGGCCGGGCTGCCCGAATCGGATTCGGGCACTGGGGTTTGCGTCACTTCCCGCGGCCCCACAAGCTGGGATCGGACGTGGCCAGGGTGTCGATGTCGCCGACCTTGCCGCCGGTGTGGGTGACGACCGGTGCGGGCAGCTGATCCTCGAGCTGGCCGTTGGCGCCGGTGTCCACGATGGTCGAGTTGTGGTCGGTGGGACCGGGGGCGAACTTCTTGCCGTCGATCGCGGCCTTGGCGTAGTACACCGCGTACTGCGCGTACAGGTCCGCGGGCTGGGAGATCGTCGCATCCATCTGGCCGCTGTCGATGGCATCGAGCTCGGCCTTGACGCCGTCGTTGGACACGATCGTGATGTGACCCGGCTTACCGGCGGTGACCAGCTTGTTCTCCCGCTTCAGCAGCGCCAGGGTGGGCTGCAGGAAGATACTGGCCTGCATGTAGATGCCGTTGATATCGGGATCGGTCAGCAGCTTGTCCTGCAGGCCGGAGACGGCCTTATCGGGCTCCCAGCCGGTGGGGATCTCGATCACCTTGATGCCGGGATACTTCGCCTTCATGCAGTCGGCGAACGCCTCGGATCGATCGCGGCCGTTGATGGAGGTCAGATCGCCCTGGAACTCGGCGACCTTGCCGGTGCCGTGCAGGGTTTCGCCCAGGTAGGTGCAGGATTTGGTGCCGTAGGCCTTATTGTCCGCGCGCACGACCATGTATGCGCCGCCGCTGTCGGGGCGGGTGTCGACGCTGACCACGGGGACGTTCTTGGCGGCCGCGGCGGTGAGCACGGGCTTGACCGCGGCGGTGTCCTGCGGCGAGATGATCAGGGCCTTGACGTTCTTCGACAACAGCGTGTCCACATTGGATTTGAGGCGGTTGGAGTCGTTGTCCGAGGAGGTGTTCGCCAGTTTCACCCCGGCCGCCGCGGCCTTGGGGCCCATGTATCCGGCGTAGGCGCTCCAGAAGTCCGAGTCTTCCCGGGGCTGGTCCGCGCCGACGAGCACGCCGTTGGCGGCGCCGTTGCCGACGTTGACCGCCGGGGCCGCACTGCTGCCGTTTGATTGGCGCGAACAGCCCGCGGCGACGACGACTAGCAGCGCGGCGGCCAGTGCCGCGCCAATGATCCTGGTATTCATGAGTTTTCGTGCTCCTTTGCCGAAACCTGGGAAGTGATGGGAGTGTGCCACGCGGTGCCGGTCGGGTAGGCGAATTCCGCGAGGGAGGCCGGCAGCATCTGCGCGCTGAAACCGGGCGCGCGCGGTGCGCCATAGCGCCCGTGGCTGATCTGCACCGGTTCGCGGAAATGTTCGTGCAGGTGGTCGACGAATTCGATGGCCCGGTCGTCCATGGTGCCGGAGATCGCGACGTAGTCGATCATCGCCAGATGCTGCACCAGCTCGCACAGTCCGACGCCGCCCGCATGCGGGTATACCGGGATCCCGAACTTGGCCGCGAGCAGCAGGATCGCCAGGTTCTCGTTGACCCCGCCGACCCGGGCCGCGTCGATCTGCAGCACGTCGACCGCGCCGGCCTGCAGCAGCTGCTTGAACACGATCCGGTTCTGGCCGTGCTCGCCGGTCGAGATCCGTACCCCGGCAACGCCTTTGCGGATCGCGGCGTGCCCGAGGATATCGTCGGGGCTGGTGGGCTCCTCGACCCAGGACAGCCCCGCGGGCGCCAGGCGGGATATCCATTCCACCGCCTCGGCCACGCCCCAGCGCTGATTGGCGTCGACCGCCAGGCCGATGTCGGGGCCGATGGCCTCGCGGGCGATCTTGACTCGCCGCGCATCCTCCTCGACGTCCCGGCCGACCTTGATCTTGATGGTGCCGAATCCGTCGGCGACCGCCTCCTGTGCCAGGCGCGTGAGCTTGGCATCGGAGTAGCCGAGCCAGCCCGCCGAGGTGGTGTAGGCCGGATATCCGGCGGCGAGCAGGTGGGCCGTGCGGTCGGAACGCCCGGGCTCGGCGCGCCGCAGCATGTCCAGCGCCTCGTCCGGGGTGAGGGCGTCGGTGAGGTAGCGGAAGTCGATCAGCGCGACGATCTGCTCCGGGGTCATCTCCGAAACCAGCTGCCACACGGGCTTTCCCGCGCGCTTGGCGGCCAGGTCCCAGGCGGCGTTGATCACCGCGCCGATGGCCATGTGCATGACGCCCTTTTCCGGTCCCAGCCACCGTAATTGGGAGTCCTCGGTGAGTGCGCGGGCGAATCCGCCCAGATCGCCGAGGATTTCGTCGAGTGGGCGGTCCACGACCAGATGTCGCAGCGCCTCGATGGCCACGCATTGGACTTCGTTGCCGCGGCCGATGGTGAAGGCGAATCCGTGCCCCTCGTGACCGTCCGGGTCGTCGGTCCGCAGGATCACGTACGCCGCCGAATAGTCCGGGTCGGGATTCATGGCGTCGGAGCCGTCCAGCTGTGCCGACGTCGGGAACCGGACGTCGAGCGTGTCCAGCGCCGTGAGGTGTGACATGGAGTAGGTCCTCGTTCCTGCAGTGATCTGAGTCACGACTATACATCGGATGTCTCATCACACAAGCCGCGATGGAAATATTTCGAATATCGGCCGGTAGGCGGCGAATCTTGGGCAAAACCCCACGGGCGATGCTATGTTCGCCAGCGTTAAACATCGGATCAGTTGAGGACGAGGTCGATATGGCGCAGGGACAGTTCGACGGGCTGGCGGCGGTGGTCACCGGCGGCGGATCGGGAATCGGGAAGGCCGTTGCCGCAGCGCTTCTCGCCGCGGGCGCGCGCGTTGCGGTACTGGATCTCCAGCCCGGCGACCCGATCGGGCCGCAATGCCTGGCCCTGACCTGCGATGTCTGTGACGACGAATCGGTGCGGGCGGCGATCGCGGCCGCGGCGCAGGAGTTCGGCCGCCTCGATATCGTGATCAATAATGCCGGGATCGGCGCGCAGGGCACCGTCGAGGACAACTCCGACGAGGAGTGGCGGCGCGTGCTGGATGTGAATGTACTGGGGGCCGTGCGGGTCTCGCGCGCGGCGCTGCCGCACCTGCGGCGCTCGCCCGCCGCCGCGATCGTCAACACCTGTTCGATCGCGGCCACCACGGGCCTGCCCGCCCGCGCGGCCTACAGCGCCAGTAAGGGGGCGATCCTCGCCCTGACCCGGGCGATGGCCGCGGATCACCTGCGCGAGGGCATCCGGGTGAACTGCGTGAACCCGGGCACCGCGGACACCCCGTGGGTGCAGCGCCTGCTTGCCTCGGCGCCCGATCCGGCCGCCGAACTCGCCGCGCTCAACGCCCGGCAGCCGCACGGGCGGCTGGTCGCCGCGGAGGAGGTCGCCGCCGCGGTGCTGTATCTGGCGAGCCCCGCCGCGGGCTCGACCGCGGGCACGATGCTGGAGGTCGACGGCGGCATGCACTCGCTGCGCCTGCGGCCCGCGGAGCCGGAGGCGCAGGCATGACCGCCCGCCGCGTTCCGAAGTACCGCGACCTGGCGCCGCTGATGAAGTTCGAGCAGCCCTTCCGCGGCCGCGCGGGCAGGCTCGCCCGCGCGCAGACGATCGGGGATCTGCGCGAACTTGCGCGCAAGCGCACGCCCAAGGTGGCCTTCGACTACACCGATGGTGCCGCGGACGGCGAGATCAGCCTGCGGCGGGCCCGCGAGGCGTTCGGCGAGATCGAATTCCGCCCCGCGATCCTGCGTGATGTCTCCGAAACAGACACCACGACAACGATTCTCGGTAAGCAGTCGAGCCTGCCGTTCGGGATCGCGCCGACCGGCTTCACCCGGATGATGCATACCGCGGGGGAGATCGCGGGCGCCCACGCGGCCCAGCGCGCCGGAATTCCGTTCACGCTGTCCACGATGGGCACCACCGCGATCGAAGATGTCGCGGCCGCAACGGGTTCCGGGGCGCGCAACTGGTTCCAGCTGTATATGTGGAAGGACCGCGACCGCTCGCTGGCGCTGGTCGAGCGCGCCGCCGCGGCCGGATTCGAGACCCTGGTGGTGACCGTCGATGTCCCCGTCGCGGGCAACCGGCTGCGCGACGCGCGCAACGGGATGACGGTCCCGCCCTCGATCACCGTGGCCGGCGCCCTGGACGCACTGCGCCGGCCCTGGTGGTGGTGGGACTTCCTGACCACCGAACCGCTGGCGTTCGCCTCCCTGGACCGCTGGTCCGGCACGGTGGCCGAGCTGCTCGATTCGATGTTCGATCCGACCGTCGGATTCGACGATCTGACCTGGATCCGGGAGCGCTGGCCCGGCAAGGTGCTGGTGAAGGGCGTGCAGACCGTGGAAGATGCGGGGCGCCTCGTCTCTGCGGGCGTGGACGGCATCGTGCTGTCCAATCACGGCGGCCGCCAGCTGGATCGGGCACCGATCCCGCTGCATCTGCTGCCCTCGGTGGTGCGCGAGGTGGGCCAGGACCTGGAGATTCACCTGGACACCGGCATCATGCACGGTGCCGACATCGTCGCGGCCCTGGCCCTGGGCGCGCGCTTCACCCTGATCGGCCGGGCCTACCTCTACGGCCTGATGGCCGGCGGCGAGGCGGGCGTGGACCGCGCGATCGAGATCCTGCGCACCCAGGTCGTCCGCACGATGAAGCTGCTGGGCGTGAACTCGATCGAGGAACTCGAGCCGGGGCACGTGCGCCTGCTGGAGGGCAGCCGCTGATCATCCGGCCGCCTGCCTGGCCTCCTGCCCGAATGAGCCCAAGGGAACCGACCCCTCGGGCAGCTGGAGTTCGCCGGTCGCGATCCGGGAGTGCAGATAACTGAATATCTGGGCGGTCTGGGCGAACAGATGCTCCCCGGCGCGCAGCGGGGCGCGTTCGGGGCGGTCCGCCGACCGGAACTGCGGGAGTGGTTGCACCACGGTGTCGTAGTCGACGTTGAAGAACAGCGGGAACGAATAGCGTTCCTCCTTGACCTTGCGTACCCGGTGGGTGGTCGCGATGAATTCGCCGTTGGTCCACAGCTCGAGCATGTCGCCGATGTTGACCACGAGGGTGTCCTCGAGCGGCGGCACGTCGATCCACTCGCCCGCGCCGTTGAGTACCTCTAGCCCGGGGGCGGTCGGCTTGAGCAGGGTGAAGCATTCGAAGTCGCTGTGCGCGCCGATGCCGATGGAGTCGGTGGCCTCCGGGTTGTACGGATAGTGCAGCAGCCGTAGCTGACTGGGTGTCTTGGTGGCGAAGCGCAGGAAGGTGTCCGGATCCTCGCCGAGGGTGACGGCGAAGGCCCACAGCAACTGCCTGCCCAGCTCGAGCACGGCCTGGTAGTAGGCGGTCACCGTCTCGGCGAAGCCCGGTATCGCGGGCCAGACGTTGGGGCCGAGCATGGGGTTGCCTGCCAGGTAATCCGGGTCGTCGGCGGGCAGGTCCAGCGCGGTGTCGAATGCCTCCTTCAGGTCCGGGATCCGTTGCCCGACACCCTCCTCGCCGGTGGGCACGTAGCCGCGGTGACAGCTGGAGAGCCCGATATAGCTGCGCATCTTCTCCTCGACCGGCAGGGCGAAGAAGGTCTCGGCGGCGGCGACCAGCTCGGTGAACAGGCGCGGATCGATGCCGGTCCCGCTGACGTACAGGAATCCGACTTCGCTTGCGGCCCTGCCGATCTCGTCGGCGACCGCCCTGCGGTCGGCCTCGGACTCGGAGCGCAGGCGGCTCACATCGATCACCGGAACCGAGGTGAACGGGGTTGCGTTGCTCAAAACGTCACATTTCCTTCCGTGAATCCGACCAGCCACTCCCGGGTGATCGGCGTGCCCTGTGCGTCGATAGCGTTGGTGTGCAGGGACTTTCCCTGCGTATCCCAGCTGGGAGCCAGCGCGTGCCCCTCCCGGTACGGCAGTGCGGAATCGGTGATGACCCACTCGTTCCCGGCGATCGCTCCGAGGGAGAGTTCCACCGCGCCCGCGGCATCGCGGTGCGCCCAGCCGAACAGCTCGCCCACCCGCAGCAGCAGCGCTCGATCGCCGGAGCCGGATTCCAGATCCATTGCCCAGCATTCCCCGGTCGGCGCATCCAGGATCCAGTGCTCGAAATAGTCGGCGTGTACGCCGGTTTCGACCAAGATGCCGTCCGAATAGCTCATCGCGCCCTCGTCGGGAAACGGCCCGGGCGGCTGCATTGCGATATGGCGCTGCCAGTGGAATATGTTGCCGCGCTGGGTGAGCTCGCCCGCGAACCCGTCCTGCATCCGCAGCCAGCCCCGCTGCTGCGCGGTGAGATCGGCCGCGCCCGCGGTCCCGCCGAAATCCGGCCGGGGCGTGGGCCTTCGGAGATCCACGAAGCGGGTGCGGCCCTGCAGCCAGCGCACGTCGGTGCTGATGTCCTGCGAGCCGTCGGTGTCGACCAGCAGGGTGCGCCGCCACAGCCCCTGGCACTGCGCCATCAGCACCGGGGCATCGGAGTTCCGGGCCGTCACCGGGAGAACCGTTCGTGAAAGTGCTCGGTCCAGTGCGGCCAGGCGTGCGGGTCGTGGCCGGGGATGAGTGGGTATCCGCGCTCGGTGGCAAGCTTTTTCAGGCGCCGGATCGGCTCCACGGTCTCGCTCGGATCGACGTCGACGAATCCGCCGATGGGCAGTTCGTGCTCGATGTTCTCGGTGAGGTCGGCGGCGTCGAAGGCGAAGACGAATCCGCCGCCGCCCACCGAGGGATCCAGTTCCACCATGAAGCTCTGATGGCCCGGGGTGTGGCCGTAGGTGGGGACCGCGGTGATGCCGGGTGCGATCTGCGCCTCGCCGTCGGCCAGGCGCCAGTCGATGCGGGGATCGTCGTAATCGATCCGGGCCATCGCATGATGTTCGGGCTCGGGATGATTCGACATCCCGTACTCCAGTTCGCGGCGCTGCGCGTGCACCGGCACCTGCCCGGCGAACAGCTTGAGCCCGCCCGCATGGTCGTGATGCAGGTGACTGACCGCGACCGCATGGATGTCATCGACGTCGATTCCGATGTCGTGCAACGATTCCTCGATCGGCTCACCCGGGCCCGGCAGCACCGGAATATATTCCACGCTCGGATAGAACCTGCGATACAGCGCCGGGTCCCGGATCAGGGCGGTGTTGAATCCGGTGTCGAGCAGCACCCAGCCGCCGTCGGTCTGCAGCAGCACGCCCGGTGTGGGCTCGCGCAGGCGCTCATGCGCCGGGGCGCCGTGCACCGAAATGGATTTTGGCAATTCCTCCCAGCCGAGGGTCAGCAGGACGATGCGGCGTACGAGTCCGGTCATGCCTCCGCCTCGCTGGCGCTCGGCTCCGGCGCGACCGGACGGCCGACTGTGCTTATTGTTCGCTCGCTCATGGCTCAGCCCACCGACAATCCGGCGATCCGCAGCGAACCCGGCTCGGTGAGCACATGCGACTGCGCGATGCCCTTCAGCCACGGCTGGGCGACCATGAAGTCGTTGATATCGGCCATATTGAGCCAGCATCCGGTGGCAGCGGCCTGCTCGCCGGCGGTGGAGAAGACCTCCGGGGCGCCGGTGGCCCGGCCCGTCGCCAGCGAGGCCGTCACATCGGGGGAGGAGCAGCCGAGATAGTTCAGCCCGCCGTCGGGATCGAAGCTGATATGCCCCCAGGTGTACGGCGAGGGCGCGTCCGGCCATCCCACGTTGACCAGGATCTCCGGCGCGTCGGCAGCGGCGGTGCCGACCCAGCCGTAGATCTGCGAGGTGGGGTAGCCCTGCACCTTCGCGGTCAGGCCGACCGCGGCCAGCTGTGTCTGGATCAGGTTGCCGACGAGCTGGTTGTCCACGCTGCCGGAGTCGTAGCCGATGGTGATCGACTTCTGATCGGCGGGCAGGCCCGCGACGATCTTGCTCAGCGCCGAGGTGTCATGGGGTATCGACTGTTTCGCGAGATCGGCGGTGATCATATTCGGCGGATACACCTGATCCGCGACGCCCCCGCGGCCGAAATAGGCCTGCTGCACAATCTGTTTGACGTCGACCGCCTGCAGCAGCGCGTTGCGTGCGGCCGGCGTGGTGAGCATCCCCTTGTGCGGGTTCACGTAGAGATAGTTCGACATCATGGTGGGCAGTGAGTAATTCGCGTACTTGGCGTTGCCGATATACGACGACACCGCCGAGGACGGCAGGTCGTGCAGGATCGCGGCGAGCTGGCCGTTGTTGAATTGCAGCTGCTCGGCCGAGGCGTCGGTGATCACCGGCAGATCGACGCCGGTGAAATACGGCTTGGGCCCCCAGTAGCCGGGGAATGCGGCCATCGCGTAATGCGAGCCGACGCGGGCGTCGGTGAGCGTGTACGCCCCGGTGCCCAGGTCGTGGGTGCTCAGATAGGTCTGGTCGTGGTCGGTTCCGGCGTTGGCCGCCAGGCCCGTCGGGCTGAGCATGCGCGGCCCGTAGGGCGAGGCGAGATAGTCCAGGAAGACCGAATTCGGGGCCTTGAGCGTGATCGTGGCGGCGTAGTCGCCCTGGGTGGTCACCGAGTCGATGTCCGAAACCATGTACGCCGGGCCCTGATTCACCGCGAGGCGGCGATCGAACGAGGTCTTGATCGCCGCCGAGGTGAACGGGGTGCCGTCGTGGAACTTGACGCCCTGGCGCAGCTGGAACGTGAAGACCCGGTTGTCCGGCGAGGCGGTCCAGGACGTCGCGAGCAGCGGTTGCAGTTGCACCTTGTCGGTGCCGGGGGCGAACTGCAGCAGCCCCTCGTACAGGTTGGTGGTCAGCAGCAGGCCCTGCGCGGCGTAGTAGACGTCCGGGTCCGGTGGCTGCCCCGGGTCCTGCAGGAACGACAGGTGCAGCACGTGATCGGTGGGCGCGGGGTTGGGAGTACGGTCGGCGCTCCCGCCGCACGCGGTGAGGGCCAGCAGCGCCGCGGAGGCGACGGCGGTGGCGGCGAAAAGCCGCCGGGCAGAACGGATCATGATACTTCCTTCACGCTGTGTTGTTAGCGCCGAATCGGGGGCCTGCGTGGTTACGCAGGCTGCCTCCTCCGGCCCTGACCGATTAGGCGGTGACGATGCGGGGATCCGCCGCGGCCTGCAGCAGGTCGACGACGGTGTTGATGACAACGTAGGTGGCGCCCAGTAGCAGGGTGACCCCGGCGATGGCGGGGAAGTCGTCCACCGGAATGCTCTGGGCAATGTACTGTCCGATGCCCGGCCAGCCGAACACCTCCTCGACCACCAGCACGCCCGAGAACATCAGTCCCACTTGCAATCCGGTCATCGACAGGGCGGCGCCGACGCAGTTGCGCAGCACATGCCGCAGCAGGATCCGAGCCGGGCTCAGGCCCTTGGCCTTGGCGGTGCGCGCATAGTCGCTGCCGATATCGGTGAGCAGGCTCGACCGCAGTACTCGGCCGATCGCCACCGCCGGCCCCAGTGCCACCACGATCGCGGGCAGGATCAGGTGATGCAGCGCGTCGCCGACCACATCGAGGCGGCCGTGGAGCAGGCCGTCGACGGTGAGCAGGCCGGTCGGACCGGTGGGCGCGTTCGAGATCGAGGATCGCCCGTTGGCCGGCACCCAGCCCAGGCGCTGGTAGAACACGATCAGCCCGCCGATGCCCAGCAGGAACATCGGCGCCGAGGCGCCGACGAACAGTACCGCGCGGAATATCCGGGCCCCGGGCCAGCGCAGCGTCGTGGCGAAGGCCAGCAGCATCGCCAGTCCCAGCGCGATGACCAGCGCGTACAACGCCAGTTCCAGCGTCGCGGGCAGGAAGGTCGCCAGATCGGTGCTGACCGGGCGTCGGGTGCGGTAGGAGGTGCCGAAGTCGCCGTGCGCGGCGGCGGTGAGGTAGTGCCAGAACTGCACGGGGACGGGACGATCCAGGCCGAGCTCGTGCCGCCGCGCGGCGATCGCGGCCCGCGAGGCCGAGCCGCCGAGTTGCGCGTGCACCGGGTCGAGCGGCGAAATGCGTTGCAGGACAAACATCACTGCGGTCAGGACGATGAGGATCGCGACCATGGACGCGATCCGGGAGAGAACAAATCTGCGCACGCTATCGGTCCTTGTCCATCAGGTTGCGCAGGCAGTCGCCCGCGACCGTGCCGATCAGAGCCAGCACCAGCACCCCCAGGCCCGGCATGACCGGAATCCACCACTGCTGCAGGAAATAACTGAGATTGTGGGCCGCGTCGGCCCCGAGCTCGGGCGCCGGAGCGGGCTGGCCGAGGCCCAGGAACGACAGCGAGGTGAGCGTGAGGATCAGCGTGCCCAGATCCAGGCTCGCGGCCACCAGTGCGCCGGGGGCCGCGCCCGGGAGCAGGTGCCGGGTCGCGAGCCGGATCGGCCCGGCCCCTGCCAGTTTCGCGGCCTCGACGTGCGGCCGTGCGGCCAGGGCGTTGACCTCGCCGCGGACCAGCCGGGCGTAGAACGGCCACCAGACGATGGACACCGCGATGAGCGTGTGCACGAAACCCGGTCCGAGCGCCGCCACGACGGCGATGGCGAGCACCGGGGCGGGCAGCGCGAGGAATGCGTCGGTGATCCGCATCAGCAGCGCGTCGATCCAGCCGCCGGCCGCGCCCGCGATGGTGCCGATCAGCCCGCCCACGATCAGCCCGCTCGCCACCACGCCCAGCGCGGCGAACCAGCTGGCCCGCATGCCGTAGAGCACCCGGCTGAGCAGATCGCGCCCGATATTGTCGGTGCCGAGCAGGAATCCGCTCGTGCCCGGTGGCCGCAGCGGCATGCCGACCGGCAGCAGCGGATCGTGCGGCGCCAGCGCGGGAACCGCGAGGGCGATCAGGGTGACGACGCCGATCAGAGCCACCCCCAGCCAGTTCAGCGCGCCCGGGTAGGTGCGCGGCACCAGGGTTATTCGCGCGCTGCGGATTCGCCCGAGCGCGGGGACTGCCACGGCCATCTCAGCTCACCTTCGTCTCGATGCAGGCCACCTGGTGGACGCCGCCGGGAGTGCCTTCCAGCCGTACGTCGAGCCCCGCGTCGCGGCAGGCCGGGATGGCGATCGGGCAGCGCGGGTGGAACGCGCATCCCGGGGGCGGCGAGAGGGGGCTGGCGGGCTCGCCGGCGGTGGCGGCGGGCGGATGGGACGGATCGGGGATCGAGGCGATCAGCGCCCTGGTGTACGGGTGGGCCGGGTTACCGAGAACCTGTTCGGCCGTGCCGATTTCGACGATCCGGCCGAGATACATGACCGCGATCCGGTCGGCAACGACCCGCGCGACGGCCAGGTCGTGGGTGACGAAGACGACGGACATGTCCAGGCTCCGGCGCAGCTCGCCGATCAGGTTGATCACCGAGGCGGCCAGCGAGACGTCCAGCGCGCTGGTCGGCTCGTCGCACAGCAGCACCGCCGGCGGCACGACGGTGGCCCGGGCGAGCGAAACCCGCTGGCGCTGACCGCCGGAGAGCTGATGGGCGCGGGCGGCGCCGATCTCGGGCATCAGCCCGACCCGGCGCAGGGACTGCTCGACCCGCTCGGCGCGCTCGGCCCGCGACAGCCCGGCCCCGCGCAGCCGCTCGGAAATCAACTCTCCCACCGACATCCAGGGCGTCAGGGAGGCGCCCGCGTCCTGGAAGACCATCTGTGGTCGCTGCGCATCGGCCAGGGTCACGGTGCCGCCGGTGGGCTGCTCTAGTCCGGCGATCACCCGCAGCAGGGTAGATTTCCCGCATCCGCTCTCACCCACCAGCGCCACCGACTCGCCGCGCCCCACCGTGAGCGACACCCGCCGCAGCGCGTGCAGCGACGCGCGGTGCCGCATCCCGCCGACCGCGAACGTCTTGGCGACATCGCGCAGGGTGATTACCGGTTCGGGCATCGTATTGTCCGGTGGTGCGGGGTATTCCGTCGATGCCGTATCGACCGTCGCTGCCGCCGCGGCGATATCCGCGGGCAGGATGCAGGCGGACGTGCGGTCGGGGGAGATCGCGACGGGATCCGGTGGGCTGGTCGCGCATCCGTCGGTGACCCGATCGCAGCGCGGGGCGAAGGCGCATCCGGGCAGCGGTGCGGCCGGGCTGGGCACCTCACCGGGTAGGGCGGCCAGCGGCCGATCGGGGGCGGTTCGCAGGGTCAGGCGCGAGCGCAGCAGGCCGCGGGTGTAGGGGTGTGCCGGTGCGGCGAGAACCGCTGCGGTGGGACCGATCTCGGCGATGCGGCCGGCATAGAGCACGGCCAGGCGGTCGGAGATCTGCGCCGCGACGCCCAGGTCGTGGGTGATCATCAGGATGCTGCAGCCCAGGTCGTTGCGGATTCGCAGCAGCAGCGCGAGCACCTGGGCCTGGACGGTGACATCCAGGGCGGTGGTCGGCTCGTCCGCGACGATCAGCTCGGGCTCGCCCGCGATGGCCATGGCGATCATGACCCGCTGGCGCAGCCCGCCGGACAGCTCGTGCGGGTAGCTGCGCATCCGGCGTTCGGGCTCGGGGATGCCGACCGCGGCCAGCAGCCGCACGGCCTCGGCCGCCGTACCCGCGGCCTCGATCACCTGCGCGCCGATCCGCATGGTGGGGTTGAGGGAGGTCATCGGATCCTGGAACACCGCGCCGAGGTCCAGGCGGCGGACCCGGGCCATCGCGGCGGCCTCGCCGCCCGCCATATCCGTCCCGGCGACGGTCACCGCGCCGTGTATCTGGGTGCCGGCCGGTAGCAGGCCCAGCAGCGAGTAGCCCAGCACGCTCTTACCCGAACCGGATTCGCCGACCAGGCCCAGGATTTCGCCCCGCCGCACCGTCAGCGACACCCCACGCAGTGCGTGCAGGTCGCGACCGGTGCGCCGGAATGAAACACGCAGGTCATCGATGGTGGCGATATCGGCCGTCGCGGCCGTCAATGCGGTGCTCATGAACCACTCCTACGGATCTACCTGTCAGATGACAGTTTTTCCGGTTCATGAGGGTTTTCGGTGACGCGCACGTATCGCTTGTGCTGCCGTTGGTAACTTCTGGATTGCCGCTGTTTCTATCAAGTGACAGGTAAGGGCGGAGGCGGCTATCCCAGCGGGTAGTTGCCTCCGGTGGTCAGTCCGCCGAGCTCGCCGAGGATGTCGAGGATGGCCTGTCCGAACGTCATCGGGTCCAGCAGGCCGAACATGCCGAACATAGGGTGCTCCTTCTCATCGGTTGCCGTTATGCGGATATGCCTCAGCCGAGCGGATACTGGCCCGGGGGGAAGGTGCCGCCCAGGCCGTCGAGTCCGCCGGTTCCCAGTCCGATCAGATCTCCGACCATGTCGGCGATGGACTGCCCCATGGCGACGACATCCCACCCGATCATGCTGAGGAAGTCCCATGCGCCGTACATTCGCTCCTCCTAGCTCGCAGACCTCGGTTGTTGCTTTCACGATGACATATCGTGGCCCCCGACATGCGTGAATTCCCCTGAGTGCCACGAGAACTCGCCCGATAGTCCGATTTGCACCAAAGTTGCCAGAGTGTCGGGCGGGAGTGTTGCTACGCCCCGGCTACTGCGCGGGTGTCATGCGGCACCCCCCGGTTATGAATGAGCTTGCATCATCGTGCATAATCATTTGTAAGCGGTGCGCAGGCCCTCGGGGAACCGGACGCCGCCGCCCGGTGACGGTGCCCAGGCACACACGGACTTGCATACCCACGAGGACTCTTAAGGAGCTATAGACATGACCGACCGCGTCGTACTCGCCTACTCCGGCGGGCTGGACACCTCCGTCGCCATCAGCTGGATCGGCAAGGAGACCGGGACCGAGGTCGTCGCGGTCGCGATCGATCTGGGCCAGGGCGGCGAGGATATGAACGTCGTGCGCCAGCGCGCGCTGGACTGCGGCGCCGTCGAGGCGGTCGTGGTCGATGCGCGCGACGAGTTCGCCGACGACTACTGCCTGCCCACCGTGCAGGCCAACGCCCTCTACCAGGGTCAGTATCCGCTGGTCTCGGCGATCAGCCGCCCGCTGATCGTCAAGCACCTGGTCGAGGCCGCCAAGTTCCACGGCGCGAGCACCGTCGCGCACGGCTGCACCGGCAAGGGCAATGACCAGGTCCGCTTCGAGGTCGGCATCGGCGCGCTGGCGCCCGACCTGAACGTCATCGCCCCGGTCCGCGACTACGCCTGGACCCGGGAGAAGGCCATTGCCTTCGCCGAGGAGAACAAGCTCCCGATCAACGTCAGCAAGAAGTCCCCGTTCTCGATCGACCAGAACGTGTGGGGCCGCGCGGTGGAGACCGGCTTCCTCGAGGATCTGTGGAACGCCCCCACCAAGGACGTCTACGACTACACCGTCGACCCGACGGTCAACTTCGAGGCGCCCGACGAGCTGATCATCAGCTTCCAGCAGGGTGTTCCGGTGGCCATCGACGGCCGCCCGGTCAGCGTGCTCGAGGCCATCACCGAGCTCAACGCCCGCGCCGGCCGCCAGGGCGTGGGCCGGCTGGACATGGTCGAGGACCGCCTGGTCGGCATCAAGAGCCGCGAGATCTACGAGGCGCCCGGCGCCATCACCCTGATCGCCGCGCACCAGGCCCTCGAGAACGTCACCCTCGAGCGCGAGCTGGGCCGCTACAAGCGGCAGGTCGAGCAGCGCTGGGGCGAGCTGGCCTACGACGGCCTGTGGTACTCCCCGCTCAAGCGGGCCCTGGACGCCTTCATCGGCGACACCCAGGAGCATGTCACCGGCGACATCCGCCTGGTGCTGCACGGCGGCAACGTCGTGGTCAACGGCCGCCGCAGCGAGGAGTCGCTGTACGACTTCAACCTGGCCACCTATGACGAGGGTGATTCGTTCGACCAGTCCCTGGCCAAGGGTTTCGTGCAGATCCACGGCCTGTCCTCGAAGGTCGCCGCGCGCCGGGATCTCAGCAAGTAGTAGTAGTAGTAGCCTCGCGGGCGGAACCGGACCCCGTTGCCGGGTGTACCCGGTGGCGGGTCCGTCGTTGAGACGAAGGAGATGCCCGTGCGGACCGATGACGACAGCTGGGATATCACCGAGAGCGTGGGGGCCACCGCCGTGGGCGTGGCCGCTATGCGCGCGGTCGAGACCCGCCGCCCCGACGCGCTGTTCCAGGATCCCTACGCGGAGCGACTGGTCGACGCGGTCGGATCCGGGTGGGGCCGGATGATGCGCGGCGAGGTGGACGTCAATTCGGTGCGCGCCGGGGCATACGGCCCGATGGGCGGGTTCATGACCGCCCGCACGGTGTACTTCGACGAGTACTTCGCCGCTGCCGCTGCTGCGGGTATCGGGCAGTTCGCGATCCTGGCCTCCGGGCTGGACGCGCGTGCCTATCGGCTCGAATGGCCCTCGGGTGCGGTGATTTTCGAGGTGGATCAGCCCAAGGTGCTGGAGTTCAAGGATCGGGTGCTCGCGCGGGACACGCCCGGCGCGGACCGCCGGGCGATCGCGGAGGATCTGCGCAACGACTGGCCGCGGGCATTGCGGGACAACGGATTCGACCCGAAGCGGCCGACCGCCTGGCTGACCGAGGGGCTGCTGCGCTACCTGCCGAGCGACGCGCAGGACCGGCTGTTCGAAAACATTGCCGAGCTGAGCGCGCCGGGCAGCCGCATCGCGCTGAACATCGGGATGGGCACCCGCACCCGGACCGCCGCGGAACGCGAGATCCGGGATAAGGCACTGGCCCAGGCCGGAATCAAGATGGATATCGACGGCCTGTGGTATTCGTCGGAGGGCCGCACCGACCCACGGGACTGGTTCACCGATCACGGCTGGACGGTCTCCCAGGTGGACCCGATCGAGGTGCTGACCGACCGCGGCCGGGAGGTGCCCGAATCGGTGCACGAGGACCTGCGCCGCCAGATCCTGATGACAGCCGTGCGCCCCTGACGATCACGTCGTTCCGGACGACCCCGACGACGCTTAGCATGACCGCGACACAACCCGGAGGAGAAGACATCTGATGACCGAGGGCGGCAGCACCAACGAGGGCGCGCTGTGGGGCGGGCGTTTTGCGTCCGGTCCGGCTGCGGCGATGGCCGCGCTGAGCAAGTCGACGCATTTCGACTGGGTGCTGGCGCCCTATGACATTCGCGCATCCAAGGCGCACGCGCGGGTGTTGCACAAGGCCGGGCTGCTGTCGGCCGAAGATCTCGATGCCATGCTGGCCGGGCTGGATCGCCTTGCCGCGGATGTGAATTCGGGCGCATTCCCCCCGGCAGAATCCGATGAGGACGTGCACGGGGCACTCGAGCGCGGGCTGATCGAGCGCGTCGGCACCGAGCTCGGCGGCCGGCTGCGCGCCGGGCGCTCGCGCAACGACCAGGTGGCCACGCTGTTCCGGATGTGGTTGCGCGATGCGGTGCGCCGGGTCGCGGCGGGCGCGCTGGATGTGGTTGATGCGCTGACCGCCCAGGCCGCCGCGCATCCGGACGCGGCGATGCCGGGCAAGACGCACCTGCAGGCCGCCCAGCCGGTGCTGCTGGCGCATCACCTGCTCGCGCACGCCCACCCGCTGCTGCGCGATGTGGATCGCCTGCGCGATTTCGACAAGCGCGCGGCGATCTCCCCGTACGGTTCGGGCGCGCTGGCGGGCTCCTCGCTGGGCCTGGATCCCGAGGCGATCGCCGCCGACCTGAATTTCGATGCGGCCGCGGCCAATTCGATCGACGCCACCTCCTCGCGCGATTTCGCCGCCGAGGCCGCCTTCGTGCTCGCCATGACCGCGGTGGACCTCTCGCGCATGGCCGAGGAGGTGATCCTGTGGAGCACGCCGGAATTCGGCTACATCACCCTGGCCGACGCCTGGTCCACTGGCTCCTCGATCATGCCGCAGAAGAAGAATCCCGACGTCTCGGAGCTCACCCGCGGCAAGGCGGGCCGCCTGATCGGCAACCTCACCGGCCTGCTCGCCACCCTGAAGGCGCAGCCGCTGGCCTACAACCGGGACCTGCAGGAGGACAAGGAGCCGCTGTTCGATTCGGTGGCCCAGCTCGAGCTGCTGCTGCCCGCCATTGCCGGGCTCGTATCGACGCTCACCTTCCACACCGACCGCATGGCCGAACTGGCCCCCGCCGGATTCACCTTGGCCACCGATATCGCCGAATGGCTTGTCCGCCAGGGTGTCCCGTTCCGTGTCGCGCACGAGGCGGCCGGCGGCTGCGTGCGCGCCGCCGAATCCCGCGGTGTCGGCCTGGACGAGCTCACCGACGCCGAATTCGCCGCGGTAGACCCGGCCCTGACCCCGCAGGTCCGCGAGGTCCTGACCGTCGAGGGCTCCATCGCCTCCCGCAACGCCCGCGGCGGCACCGCCGGAGTCCAGGTCGCCAAGCAACTCGACGAGGTCCGGCAGTCCGCGGTCGAGGCCCGCGCCTGGGTGGGCTGAGGAGTCATGGGGCGTCCGATCCCGCGCCACCTCTGGTCGGCCGCGCGGCCGCTGGGTGAGTATCTGACCGTCCAGCCCGCCCGGGGCGGTTGATGGCGCCGGACTTGTCGACCGAAACCGCTGACGCCGCAGTGTGGTACGCCGCATATGGATCGAATCTGCATGCGCGGCGGTTCAACTACTACCTCGAGGGCGGCTCCCCGCCGGGAACCTCGCGGACGTATCCGGGATTCCGGGATCCGACCCCACCGCGGGCGAGCCGGGCGCTGACGCTGCCCGGTACCGTGTATTTCGCGTGGGAGAGCCCAGTGTGGACGGGTGGTGTCGCGTTCTATGCGCCCGGGCGGGTGGGAGATCGGGCCGCCGCCCGCGGATACCTGCTGACCGCCGGGCAGTTCGATGATCTACTCGCGCAGGAGATGTATCGGGCGCCCGGGTCGTGCGGGCCCCTGGACCTGGACGCTGTGGTGCGCGAGGGCGTCGTCCGGCTGGGTGGCGGGCGCTATGAGACCGTGCTGTGCGTGGGTGAACTGGACGGATCACCGATTCTGACCTTTACCGCGCCCTGGGATCCGGCGGCCGTGGAACTGCGCAGACCTTCGTCGCGGTACCTGAACATGCTGGCGGCCGGGCTGCGGGAATCACACGGCTGGACGCCCGGGCAGATCTATGCTTATCTCGCCGAATTGTCTGGTGTACAAGGGTTCTGGGATATCGGTGAGCTTCGTGCGTTGATCGGGTCCTGACGGTCGAGGGCTCCATCGCCTCCCGCAACGCCCGCGGTGGTACGGCGGGGGTTCAGGTCGCCAAGCAGCTCGACGAGCCTCGGCAGTCCGCCACCGAGGCCCGCAGCTGGGTCGGGTGCGCGTCGCCGCCCTCGACCCGGTCGCGGCCATTGGAGACCACCGGAACCCGGGCACCGGCGGTGGTTGCGTGTTCGATGACGCCGGGCAGGGCATCCCAGCGGCGCGCGGCCCGGCGCAGGGCACGGGCGTCGGAGTATCCGAGCCGGTGTGCCAGCGATGATTTCGTGGCACTGTCGGGACGGTTGTGCCGGGCCAGCGCCTGCCGGGCCCGGTCGAGTTCCTGCCGCCAGGTCGTGCCGGCCTCGGCCAGCCGACGTTGCAGCGTGCGCGGGCTGACGGTCAGCCGGCGCGCGACCGCGGCCAGCGACGAATCGCCCGCACCGATCGCCGTGGCCAGCGCCTGCTGGACCAGCTCGGGCCAGGGCACCCCGTCCAATCGCGGCGTGGCCAGTACCTCCGCGTGGCGCCGCAGAATTCCGGCGAGTACGGGGTCGGCGGTGCGCAACGGGAGCGCCAGATCCGCGGCCCGCAGTGTCATGCTGTCGCACGGTGCGCCGAAATCGATGCGGTCCGTACCGAAGGCCTCGACGAACGGGCCCAGTGCCCGGGGCGCAGACTGCCGCAGCGTCATTCGCGCCGGGCTGACGAGCGCTGCGGTGGCGTGTCGTATCCGGGCCAGCGTGCTGGCGTAGGCCGCCTGGACCGTCAGGTCGGCGCCGCGGCCCTCGCAGTCGGTCAGGTGCAGCACCGTGGTGTGCTCGCCATCGGGTTCGGCGCCTTCGGGTTCGGGGATGTAGCGGTGGTTGGTCGCCATCGTGGCGCCGCTGCGCCGCACGGCCGCGATACCGTCGGCCACCGTCGGTGCCGTCGCGAAAAGATAGTCGTAGATATCGAAACAGCCGAGCCGGTAGGTTTCCGCGATGCGCAGCCCCACTTCGGAGGCCTGCTGATGGAATTCCGCGCATTCCCACAGCCGCAGGTAGGCCCGGCTCGACACCGTGCCGTACTCGTTCGACAGCACCGTCTCGGGCAGTTCGGCCTCTGCCAGCAGTTGCCGGGAATCCAGGCCGGCCCCCGCGGTCCGCAGCACACATCTCGCTAGCACCGCGCTGTAGGCGGGGTCAAACTCACTCACCTACCCATCCTAAAGAGTCGGGGTGACAATCGCGCCGCGGAAGATGACACGTTCGGCTCCCCGGTCGACGCGAACGGTCCTATCGCCGGTCATCCCAGGTCGGCGACGCTGGGGCGGTGTCAGAATCGACTACCGGTGAACCGCGGCGACTGGTGGTGGGAATCAGTGGAGCGACCGGAATTGCTTACGGCATCCGAGCCCTGGAGCTCGCGCGCAAAGCCGGGGTCCGGACCCATCTGGTGGTGACCCCGGCCGGACAGCAAACTCGCGCCTACGAAACCGAGCTCAGCGCGAAGGATCTGCTGGGCATCGAGCTACCCGATATGCCCCGCTGGGGAGAATGAGGGAATCACAGTGAAGCATTTGAAGAGTCTGCGCGAGTTCATCGATGAGCTGGAAAAGATCGGCGAGGTGCAGACGATCAACACCGAGGTCGACTGGAACCTGGAGGCCGGTGCGATCATCCGGCACAGCTATGACCTGCGTGCCGCCGCACCGCTGTTCACCAATCTCACCGACTACGGCGACACCGGATTTCGCTTGTTCGGCGCCCCGGCGGCATTGAGCGGGCCGCGGCATCCGCTGGCGCGCATCGCGCTGGCCGTCGGTCTGCCCGCCGACGCCCCGGGGCAGCAGATCGTCGAGGCGCTGGCCGACGCCCGCACCGCACCGGGCATTCCGCCGGTGTCGGTCGACCGCGCCGAGGCACCCTGCAAGCAGAACGTCATGCGTGGCGACGACATCGACCTGCTCGCCTTCCCGACCCCGCTGATCCACGCCGGCGACGGCGGCCGCTATATCCAGACCTACGGCATGAACATCGTGAAGACCCCGGACGGGTCGTGGACGAACTGGTCCATCAACCGGATGATGATCCACGACAAGACAACTCTGGCGTGCCTGATCCCGGCGCCGCAGCATCTGGGCATCATCCGCTCGAAGTGGACCGAGCTCGGCAAGCCGATGCCGATCGTGCTGGCCATCGGCGTCGAGCCCGGGCTACCGTTCGTCGGTGGTATGCCGCTGCCCGAAGGCGCCGACGAAAGTCATTACCTAGGGGCACTTTTCGGCGAGGGTCTCGAGGTAGTTGCGGCCGAGACGGTCGATTTGCTGGTTCCGGCGACCGCGGAGATTGTGATCGAGGGCCATATTTCGCTCGACGAGACGGTGCAGGAGGGCCCGTTCAACGAGTTCCCGGGCTATAACGCCACCGAGGGTTCTCCGAAGGCGCTGTTCAAGGTCAGTGCGATCACCTACCGCGACAACGCGATTCAGCCTGTGGTCGCGGCCGGTCCGCCGGTCGAGGAGGATCACACCATTATCGGCACGACCAGCGCCGCGGAGATCCTGTACCTGCTGCGCGAGGCCGGCCTGCCGATCTCCTCGGCCTGGTACAACTACGAGGCCGCCGTGCATTGGCTCTCGCTGGCGGTGCGGCAGGACTGGCACGACACCACCGGGCTCGGCTCGCATGAACTGGTCGACAAGATCGCCGAGGTCATCTTCTCCGGCAAGCCGTCGGTGAATGCGCCCAAGATTCTGCTGGTCGAGGATGACGTCGACATCACCGACATCGACGAGGTAGTGTGGGCCTTCGCCACGCGCTCGCATCCGGACATTGATCGCGGCGAATTCCACTACGCGCACAAGGTGAGCGACCAACTGGCGGTGTATCTGTCACCGGAGGAACAGCACACCTTCATGGCGGGCAAGGTGATCTTCAACTGCCTGCTCGCCGACCTGTATCCCGAGGGAAAGCGTCCGATCAAGGGCAGCTTCGAAAACGGCTGGCCCGCAGAGATTCAGCAGCGCGTGTTGTCGAAGTGGCAGAAGTACGGCTACCGCGGGACAACTCCCGAAACTACCCGTGCCACCGGCCAGATCACGGTGCACAAGTACGAACCGTTGGCCTATGAGGAGCCGGCCGAGGGGCCGGTGCTGACCAAGATCCACGTCGAGGAGAGCTTCAGCGGCGATATCAGCGGTGACGGCGTGGTCGAGTTTCTGCAGTCCTCCAACGCCGACGGCACCGCCGGATTTGTCGGCATCGAGCGGGTCACCGGCACCATCGGGGGTCGGGAGGGCACCTTCCTGCTCCAGGATCAGGGCAGCGTTGCGGACAATATCGTCAGCGGTGAGTGGTTCGTGGTGCCGGAGTCGGGCACCGGCAAGCTTGCCGGCCTGCGCGGCACGGGCGGCTTCAAGGCCAATCTCGGCGAGGGCGCGCAGGTGTGGCTCGACTACTGGTTCGCGTAGGGCAGCGGGGGCAAGGAGCAACATGAAAATCGGTATCATCGGCGCCGGCCACATCGGCGGAAATATTGCCCGCCAAGCGGTTCGGGTCGGGCACGAGGTGATCGTGAGCTTCTCTCGCACGCCGGAGGCCTTGCGCGAGTTTGCCGCCGATCTCGGCGAACTGGCCGTATCCGGCTCGCCTCGGGATGCGGTCACCAACGTTGAGCTTGCGGTGCTCGCCGTTCCGTGGGGCACCATCGATCTCGCGCTCGAACAGGCGGGACCGCTCGACGGCACGATCGTGGTCGATACGACCAACCACTACGGTGGCGTCGGTCCGGTCGCGGGGCAGACCGCCGCGGCGCTCAATGCTGCCCGGATGCCCAGCGCTCGATACACGAAGTCGTTCAATACCCTCACCGCGGCCTTCCAGGCCGAGGTGGCGGGCAGGACCGGCGAAGACCGTGTGGTGCAGTGGATTTGCGGAGACGACCAGGCCGCTAAGAATGCGGTGGCGGCCTTCGTCGAAGGGCTCGGATATCTCCCGATCGATCTGGGCGGCACTGCCGAGGGCCTCGTGATGGAGTCCCCGCGCCGGCCCGGCGCGGTCTACGGCGAGGAGTACCGCCGCTCGGCCGCGTCGGAGGTCGTGCGGGCCGTTCGTGCCGGGCGGCCGATACCGCCGCCACCGGCCTACTGACGATGACACCGCGCATCACCAGATCGACTGGTGTACAAGGACTCTGGGATTCCGAAGACCTTCGTGCGCTGATCGGGTGAATGGCCGGAACTGCCCCCCGATTTCCAGCCGTCGCACCGGGATGGATATCGAAGGGCAGTCCGTACTTCACTCGGTGGGTACGCTCTCGGGCCAGGCGAGCGCGCCGGAGCGAATCTCCGCCACCGTCGACTCGACCCACGCGATCTCCGAACGCGCCTGCGCCAGGGCATATTCGGCCTCGATGACGAACAGTCGAGGCACCCCGTCCGCGTGCACCTCATCGAGGCGTTGCGCATCGCCGTCGACCCGCTCGCGCAAGACTGCGGCCCGCTCGCTCAGCGCCGCGGCGGCCCCTTTCTGACCGAGCGCACCGAGATAGCTCACCGCACCCAGGAATGCGGAGAACTCCCGCCCGGGAGTACGGATCTCGGTATCCAACCGGCTCTTCAGCTCCGTGGCGCCCTCCGGGGTGAGTGCGTACACGGTGCGCTCGGGCCGATTTCCGTCGCGCTGCGGACCTTCCGGCGACGCCCACCCTGCCTCGGCGATCGCGGCAACCACGTTGTAGAGCGTGCCGCGATTCACGACTCCTGCGAGATGCTCACTGCGCGAACGCAGTTCGGTATACAGCTGATAGGGGTGCGCCGGCTGCTCCATGAGCCGACCGAGCACCGCGATGACGATGGGATTGTTGAGTACATGTGCTGGCATGGTCTAAATATAACAGTCTAAATAGACTAAGTGCAACAGCTTGCGGTTACCAGGGCCTCGACACCCTCGCGCTGCGAAGTCACCCGATGTCGGTACCACTGCGATCGGCGGCCGGCGCGAGCCGGGCCGCGCGGCCGAGCAGGTACCGGATCGTCAGTCGATGGATCGGATTGGTGACGATCCACAGAACTCGTCCGCGTCGCCGCTCGAATCGCAGGAATGTGGCGTGCACGATTTGCGACTGCTGGACGTCCACCACCAGATGGGTGCGGAACGCTACCGCATCGCTGGTGAGCGTGATCGAAGTCGGCGTGCTGGCCAGGATCGTCCAGCCGAGGATGTGTTGCGGTGACCGGAGCGGGGCAAGTCGAAGGCGGAGCACGAGAACCCAACCGGTGATCAGGAACCATCGCATGGGGCGCGGGGCGCCCTCGAATACTGCGCGCGCCCACTGTTCGGCCGTCCGGTTACCGGTATCCGATGCGGTGACCGCACAGGCGTAGGTGTAGTCAGGGTCGGAGAGGGTGTCGCGGTTGCGGATACGCTCGGGCATCTCGACGATATGTGCCCGCGCCTTCGGTTTGCGCTCGGTCATCTCGGCAACGCTATCGGGTGGCGCCCGTTCCGGTCTTGAACATTGCGGCTGACTTCGGCTCCCCGGTCAATGCGAGTACGTCCATACCTGCGACGGCAGAGGGACTGACGCCGAACATCGCGCGGCAGACGCGGCTGAAATGGGCCAGATCACTGAAGCCCGCACCCGCGGCGGCCTCGGTGAGGTTGGACGTCTCGCTCATCACCTCAGCGGCGCGGCACAGCCGTAGCCACGGCACGAAGCGCCGGAAAGGGACACCGACCTGTTCGGAGAATAGGTGCGTCAACCGAGACGGGGAGAGGTTCGCGGCGCGGGCCGCGTCGGGTAGCCGGGGTCGGCCGCACAGCGCGGTATCGAGGTAATCCAGCGCCGCGGCCACGGGCGGCGTGATCGTGCTCGCCGCCGACCAACCCGGGTCTATGGACCGCAGTATCCCGTCGGCGTACAGCGTGAGAAGTTCCGGCCGATCGGCCGGCTCGTGCCCGACCGCGAGCGATGTGGCGAGATCACGGCCGCACAGTTCGATCGCCCGACCGGCGATCCGCGACCCTCCGGGCCCGTGCGGTTCGATCAGCATGAGCGCGACCCGTCGCCCGCTGGTATCGACGGCATGCCGTAGTCCGCGTGGAATCATCGCTGCCCCCACATGTCTCACCTCGCCCTCGATATCGAGCTCGAAGGGTTCACCGAAGGAGACGACCATCTGGACGGCGTGGTGGCGATGGTATTCGGCGGGGCCGCCCGAGCCCAGGTAAAGCAGGCGTCCTGGACCCCACAACAGCCGCCCGTTCCACCGATCGGCGTGAACGCTCACCTTTCTTACTTTGTCAGAGGCCGAGCTACATCAAGCATCTAGGGTCTGGCCTCCCAGGAGCAGTGCCGGCTGGGGGAACTGGCCCGCTCCCTGTAGCCGCGCGACCTCGCGGGCGGGTGGGCTCTGTTCAGGGTGAATATCAGGGTGACACCCGAGGCGCAGGCCGGGCCGCCGCGGTGATACTGGGCGGGAGTTCTCCGACGGTTGGAGGTGTTTTCGATGGCGATAAAGGCGTCCGGTACCGCATCCGGGCCGATGATGATTGCGGCCATGGAGCAGCAGTTGCCGGTCGGGCGGCGGCTGGTCACCGACGAGCTGGCCGTCGCGATGCTCCCGGCCGCCGCCCGATGGCCGGCGCGGCGGTCGGTCATGCGGCGGCTCATGATGGCGATGATCCAGCGGGATTCGCCCGGATTGTGGAACAGCATCGCCTGCCGCAAGCGCTATCTCGACGACAGACTCACCGAGGCGCTCGACGACGGGATCGAGGCGCTGGTCCTGCTCGGCGCCGGATTCGACACGCGCGGTTACCGGCTGGCCGTGCCGCGGGGTATCACCGTCTTCGAGGTCGATCTGCCGGTGAATCTCGACGCCAAGCGGGCGCGAATGCCCGTACCGGACACCGTGGTTCCGGTGCCGATCGATTTCGAGACCGAGGACCTGGGCGCGGTGCTCGCCGCCGCCGGCTACCGTCGCGCCAGGACCCTTTTCGTCTGGGAGGGCGTCACTCAATACCTGACCGAGCCCGCGGTACGGGCCACCCTGAAGGTGTTGTCCGAGGCCACATCCGGCAGTCGCCTGGCCTTCACCTTCGTACAGAGGGACTTTATCGACGGGGTGAACCTGTACGACTCTGCGCGCATGTATGAGCGTTTCGCAGGGAAGAACGGCATCTGGCACTTCGGCCTCGACCCCGGCGACGTCGCGCCGCTGCTGTCCGGATACGGCTGGCGCGAAGTGGAACAGGTGGGCGCCGCCGAGTATGCGACGCGCTACGTGAACCCGGCCGGACGTCCCGGGCCCGTCTCGGACGTGGAGCGCTGCGTCTATGCCGCCAAGGATTGATCCGAGGCGCGGCGTGTGCGGTGCAGCGCCGCGTCGACGGCGGTGAATGCGGCGGCGACCAGGATCAGGATTGCCGAGACCAGCAGTGCCGTATCGAGTCCGTGGTGGAAGGCCGTCTTTCCGGTGTTGAGTACGTCGGAGATCTTGGACAGGTATTTGAGGTAGGGGGTGAGGTTTACGCCGTGGGGGATGCGGCCGCGTTCGACGGCGTCGATGGCGTTGGGCTGCAGCGGGGTTGGCAGGCCCAGTTGGTTCATGCGGGTGGTGAGGTCCGAGGTGAGGGTCGAATTCACCAGGGCGCCAAGGACGGCGACGCCGACGGCCGCGCCGACCTGGCGCATGGTGTTGGTGACCGCCGCGGCCATGCCCGAGTGCTCCGCCGGGACGCCGGACAGCACGGCCGAGGTCAACGGCACCACTGCGAGGCCGAATCCGAACCCGGCCACCGCCATTGCGGCCGAGAGCGAACCATCGTGCAGCGTCCCGTCGAGCGCCTGCCGGGTCAGGAGGATCCCGCCGGCGCCGACCACGCAACCGAGGATCATCAGGGCCCGCGCGCCGCGCCGCGCCGCCCAGAAGCCCGCGGCCAGCGATCCCACGACGATCGCGACGGCCATCGGCGCGAAGACCGTGGCCGTGTGCGAGGCCGAATACGACCGCATCACTTGCAGATACAGCGCGGTGAAGAAGAAGATCGAGAAGACGCCGAAGTAAACGGCGAACGCGACCACCAGCGCGCCGCGCACCGCGGGTGGGCGCAGATAGCGGAAGTCGAGCACCGGTGCGCGGGACCGCGTTTCGACGATGACGAAACCGGCGAACGCGATGGCGCCGAGCACGAACAGCGCGATCACGGACGGAGCGGAGTAACCCCGATCCTCGCCGGCGGTCACGGCGTAGATCACTGCCCCGAGAAAGACTGCGCCGAGCAGCATTCCGGCCCAATCGATCGGCCCCGGCCGCGGGTCGGCGCTCTCCGGAACCGACCACAGTGCGGCAACGAGCGCCACCGCGCCGATACTCAGATTGAACCAGAAGATCGACCGCCACCCGTACGCGTGCACCAGCTCCCCGCCCAGCACCGGCCCGGCCGCGAGCGCCAGCCCGGACACCGCCGCCCACACGCCCACCGCCTTGGCGCGAGCGCGGTCGTTCGGGAAGATGTGCCGCAGGACCGACAGCGTGCCCGGCTCCGAGGCAGCAGCCCCCAAACCCATGACCGCCCGGCCGGCGATGAGCACCGGCACACTGTCCGCCATCGCCGAAATCACCGACCCCGCACAGAAAATCACCAACCCGGCGATCATGACCCGCTTACGCCCCCAGCGGTCACCGAGCGACCCGCCCGCCAGCATGAGCCCCGCAAACACGAGGGTGTAGGCGTTCACCACCCACTGCAGCAGCATGACGTCGGTACTGAGCTCGTGCCGGATATCGCCGAGCGCGACGCTGACGACCGTCGTGTCGAGGAAGGTGACGAACAGCACGGAAGTGACCGCTGCCAGTGCAATACCCGGTCGCTTCGCTGTGCTCGGCGTGTTGATCGTTGGCCTCACCGGCACAGGCTACTGGGATAAGCCCGGCACCACCGAATTCGCCGCGAAGTCAGTGCACGTGATGCCAGGGTTCGACCTCCGCACCCGCCGAACATTGCGCGTCCCGGACATCTCGGACCTGAAACCCATGACCCGCCGGCAATTCGGTTACTCCGGCAGCAGGCTGTCGACCAGGGTGCGAGCGAACTCGTCAGCGGGCTGGTCGGCGAGATGCTCGCCCTCGAACTCGATCAGGAAGGCGCGCTGGAAGCAGGCGCCGAGCAGCAGGGCGGCGAGCATATCGGGTTGCGCGCTGCCGATGAGCCTGCCCAGCCGCTGCTCGGCGTGCAGGTAGTCGGCCAGGGCCGAGAGGGCCAGGTGCGGGCCCAGGCCGGCGGCGCGCAGTGACTGCTGATGCTGGGCCAGCAGATCGGGTTGGGCGAATACTGCGCCCAGCATCGGCGCGAGGTCTCGGTAGAACGGCACCGCGCGGGCGGCGACTTCTCGGAGCTGGACGCGGACAGTGCCGGTGCCGGCGCGGTCGGCCAGCCCAGCGAGGAATTCTATGAACTCTGCGGGCAGCCGTTCGCGCATGACGGTGAGGAACAGGTCCTCCTTGTCCTGGAAGTGCTTGTACAGCGTGGCTTCGGAAAAGCCTGCAGCGCGGGCGATTTCCTTGGTGGTGGCGTTTGCCAGGCCGCGTTCGGTCATCACCGCGGAGGCGGCATCGAGGATCCGGGTCCGGGTCGACTGTGCCCGTGGCGAGGGCGCCCCCATCCCTGCATTCATCCGGGTCCTTCTCCTCGCACTGTCGGCGTGTCATGTCAGGCCTTGACAGGGTAGCAAGTACTCACCCACTATAGGTGAGTAAGCACTTACTATCCTCGAGAGGTGGTGGCTCATGCCGAGCCAACAGCGCACGCGACGCCTGGTCAATGCCGTGAACTACGTGATCATCGGGCTGCAGCGAGTCGGTATTGCGTTCGGGCCCATGCAGTTGCTGACCGTCGCCGGCCGGCGCACCGGCCAGTTGCGCACGTTCGCGATCGCGGTCGTGCCGGTGGCGGGTCAGCGTTACATCGTGCAGGCCTTCCCGAAGGCGGCCTGGGTGGCCAATGTCCGTGCAGCCGACAAGGTCACCCTGACCCGCGGCCGGCGCTCGGCGCAGGCTCGGCTGGTCGAGCTGCCGGTCGAGGCACGCCGCCCCGTGCTGCACCAGCTGGTCGAGGACAGCCCGGCCAGCGTCGGCAAGCGCTACGCCGACAACGGCCTGTCCCCGAGCCCGTCGCCGGACGACGTCGCCGCGAGTGCCGAGCACATCGCGGTGTTCCGGGTCGAGGCGGTGTGAGGCCATGAGCCGGGAGGGTGCGGCCGCGGCTCCGCAGCCGCGGCATGGACAGCGGCCGGTTCGCCCGGGAATGGGCCTGGATATTGTGCGGCAATGACCTTTCTGCTGCTGGCGTGTGCGATCGTGTCCGAGGTGTCGGCGACAGTGTCGTTGAAGCTGTCCGAGGGGTTCAGCAAACTGGTGCCCTCGATCGTCGTGGTCGTGGGGTACGTGGCGGCGTTCTTCTTTTTGTCGGAGGCGTTGAAGCGGGGGATGTCCCTCGGCGTGGCCTACGGGGTGTGGTCGGCGATCGGGGTGGCGGCGGTAGCGACGATCGGGGCCGTATTCCTGGGTGAGGGCCTGTCGCCGGTGCAGGTGGGTGGCATAGCGCTGGTGATCCTCGGGGTGCTGGCGCTCGAACTAGGGGGAGCGCACTGAGCGCCACGCCATGATCGGGTGATCTTCCCGATTCGGACCCGGGCGCAATGGGTGAGCGTTAACATCGGGCGGGCGGACCGGACGTCCGCTCAGTCGATGTTGACGGGGTGAATGAGTGTGCTCTTGCAGAATGCCTACCAACTGCGGTGGTCGGCGCCGGGGCGGATGTCCGGTTGGGATCCGCCCGGTCGGCGTTGTATTCGATCCGCGGTGAGGTGACCGCTATGCCTTCCGCGGTTCTGGAGGCCGAAGGGCTGACCAAACGCTATGGGGGCGTCGAGGCGTTGCGGGGGGCCAACTTTCAGGTGTTCGCGGGTGAGGTCGTCGCGCTGATCGGCGATAACGGTGCGGGGAAATCGACGCTCGTGAAGTGTCTTTCCGGTGCCGAGCAGCCCGACGGTGGGCGTATCCTGCTCGACGGTCAGGTGGTGCGGATGACCTCGCCGATCGAGGCGCGCAGGCTCGGGGTGGAGACGGTGTACCAGGATCTGGCCGTTGCCCCCGATCTGGATCCGGCCGCGAACCTGTTCCTGGGACGCGAGCTGTTTCGTCACGGCATCGCCGGGCGGCTGGGCATGCTGGATCGGAAGGCGATGAAAAGCCAGGCGGCCGAGCACTTTGCGCGCCTCGGGGTGGTCTTGCCCCGGGCCGACGTGCCGATCGGGACGCTCTCGGGCGGTCAGCGCCAGACCGTCGCGGTGGCGCGGTCGGTGATGTGGGCGAGCAAGGTCGTATTCATGGACGAGCCGACCGCCGCCCTGGGGGTAGTGCAGCGCGAACGCGTGCTCGACGTCATCCGCCGGGTCCGCGACCAGGGCATCGCGGTCGTGCTGATCAGCCATAACATGCCGGAGGTGCTGTCGGTGGCCGACCGGATCGAGGTGCTGCGGCTGGGAAAACGCGTGGCGCGCTTGGCATCCGACGCCACCCTCGAGCAGTTGGTCGGCGCGATGACCGGCGCCCTGAACACCGAGGATGATGCGGCATGAGCGGTCAGGCGCGGAGGCGGCAGCGGAGCGTAACCACGCAGCGCCCCGCTCATGCCGAAGGAGATACGGCATGAGCGTAGCCGAGACCATCGAGATCCCCGAACGCACCCGCTGGCAGCGGATTTCGGGCGTGAGCACGCTCTGGATCGGGGTCGTGCTGGTCCTGCTGTACGCCGGGTTCAGTATCTGGAAGCCGAACGCGTTCCCCACCCGGTTCACCCTGCAGACCCTGCTGATCGAGACCTCGGTGCTGCTGGTGCTGTCGATCGGGATGACCTTTGTGATCATCACCTCCGGTATCGATCTGTCGGTCGGCATGGTGCTGATCTTCGCCGGGGTCGTCGGCTCCAAGACCATGGAATGGCTCAGCCCCGGCGGCGACGCCAGCCATGCGGGCTGGGGCATCATCGCGATCGGCCTCGTGGTTTCGATTGCCGGGGGCGGGCTCTGGGGCCTGATCAACGGGGTTCTGGTGGCGCGCGCGAAGATTCCGCCGCTGATCGTCACCCTCGGATCCTTCGGTGCGGCCCTGGGCGCCGCACAGCTCATCACCGGCGGCGTCGACACCCGCACGGTGCCCGATAATCTGCGTAACTCACTGGGTTTCGGCACCCTGCTGGGCGGCGTGCCGGACCTGGTGGTGGTCGCCCTGGTGGTCACCCTGTTCGGCGCCTGGCTGCTGCACACCACCCGATTCGGACGCTATACCTACGCCATCGGCTCCAACGCCGAGGCCGCCCGCCGCTCGGGCATCGGCGTCACCCGCCACCTGATCCTGGTGTATCTGATGACCGGATTGCTGGCCGGGCTGGCCGGATTCATGAACCTCGCCTACTTCGGCACCACCACCATCGCCGGCCACGGCACCGACAATCTCGACGCCATCGCCGGCGTCGTCATCGGCGGCACCAGCCTGTTCGGTGGCGCGGGCACGGTGGTGGGCACCGTGATCGGGGTGTTCATCCCGTCGGTGCTACGCAAGGGTTTCGTCATCGCGGGGGTGCCGGTGTTCTGGCAGCCGATCGCGGTGAGCATCGTCCTCGTTGCCGCGGTCTGGTTCGACCAGGCCAGACGTAAGGCGCGAGACCGGAAATAACACAACAGGATGGCGGTGCGCCCGGCGGGCCCGGAGCGCCGCCAATTGACACAGAAGGTGAGGGCGGAGATGAGAACCGTGAATCGGGCCGCCGTAATAGTCGGCGTGGTGGTGACGGCCGCGGCCGTGCTGGCCGGATGCGGCGGCAAGGTCGGCAGTTCCGGCAGCATCAACACCAAGAACCTCGTGCTGATCCCGGGAGTCGCGAACGAGCCGTTCTATATCTCGATGCAGTGCGGCGCCCAGGACGAGGCCAAGAAACTCGGGTATTCGCTGAACACCCAGGCGCCCACGCAATTCGACGCCTCGCTGCAGACCCCGATCGTCACCGGGGTGATCGCCACCAAACCGGGTGCGATCCTGATCGCCCCGACCCACGCGACGGCGATGGCGGCCCCGATCAAGCAGGCCAAGGACGCCGGAATAAAGATCATCGAGGTGGACACCGCCCTGGACGACCAGTCGATCGCGCTGTCCTCGATCTCCTCCGATAACGTCAAGGGCGGTCAGCTGGCCGCGCAGACCCTGGCAAAGCTGGTGGGGGACAAGGGATCCATGCTGGTGATCAACACCAAGGCCGGAACCTCCACCACCGACCAGCGCGCGCAGGGCTTCGCCGACGAGCTGAAGAACCATCCCGGGATGAGCTCATTGGGCGTGCAGTACAACAACAACGACGCCGCCACCGCCGCCTCGATCGTGACCGCCACCCTGTCGGCGCATCCCGATCTGGCCGGAATCTTCGCCACCAACCTGAGCTCGGCAGAGGGCGCGGCGACCGGCCTGCGCGACGCGGGCAAGCTGGGCCAGGTGAAGATCGTCGGCTTCGACGCCAGCCCGCAGCAGGTGCAGGATCTGAAGTCCGGCGTCATTCAGGCGCTGATCGCCCAGGATCCGGCCACCATCGGCGTCGACGGCGTGGATCAGGCCGCCGCCGCGCTCACGGGTAAGCCGGTGACCAGGCATATCCAGACCGATATGGTCTCGATGACCCAGGCCGATATGGACGCCAACTCGAAGTACTTCTACAAGAGTAAGTGCTGATACTTCAATCCTGTACGCGCACGGTGTATCCGGAGGTGACGAGGGCCTCGATCACCTCGTCCCGATGGGTGGGCCCGCGCGTCTCCAGGGTCAGCGAGACCTCGGCCTCGTCGACCGCCAGCCACGCGCCGGTGCGGGAGTGCGTGATCTCGAATACGCTCGCACCGGTGCGGCCGATCTCCGCCAGCAGCCGGCCCAGGCTGCCCGCGCGGTCCGGAATCGTCACTCGCAGTACGAGATAGCGGCCCGCGGCGCCCAGGCCGTGTCCGATCAGGCGGGTGAGCAGCAGCGAGTCGACGTTGCCGCCGGAGAGGATCGCGCAGACCGGGCCCCCGATGCCGAGTTCGGCGGCGCTGTAGGTCATCAGGGCGGCGACCGCCGCCGCCCCGGCCGGTTCGACGATGAGCTTGGCGCGCTCGATACACAACAGCATGGCCCGCGAGAGCGCGTCCTCATCAACGGTCACGATCTGTGAGACGCGGTCGGCCACGTGGGCGAACGGCACCTCGCCCGGCCGGCCGACCGCGATGCCGTCGGCCATGGTCGACATCTTCTCCAGCGCAACGGGTTTACCGGCCTGCAGCGAACCCGGCCAGGCCGCGGCCTGTGCCGCCTGCACCCCGACGATGCGCACCTTCGGCGCCAGATGTTCCAGCGCCACCGCCACACCCGCGAGCAGCCCGCCGCCGCCGGTGGGCACGATGACCGTATCCACCTCGGGGAGTTGCTCGAGCAGCTCCAGCCCGACGGTCGCCTGCCCCGCGACGATATCGGGATGGTCGAACGGATGGATCAGCGTCGCACCGGTCTGCGCGGCGAATTCCATGGCGGCGACGAGTGATTGGTCGATGGTCTCGCCGACCTGGTGGACCGTGGCGCCGTAGGCCCGGGTGGCGACCAGCTTCGGCAGCGAGGCGCCGACCGGCATGAAGACCGTCGAGGAGATGCCCAGCGTCGACGCGGCCCAGGCCACCCCCTGCGCATGATTGCCCGCACTGGCCGCGACCACCCCGCGACGGCGCTCGCTCTCGCTCAGATTCGCGATCCGGTTATAGGCTCCGCGGGGCTTGAACGAGCCGGTGCGCTGCAGATTCTCGCATTTGAGCCGCACCTCGTGGCCGATCAGCTCCGAGAGCACTCGCGCGGCCACCAGCGGCGTGCGCCGCACCGCGGGGCCGACCAGCTTCGCCGCCGCCTCGATCTGATCCAGCCCGATGTGCTCCATGCCGGTCATGCTGCCAGCCGTTCGGTGGAAATGCATCACAATCGGCGCAGCGATCGGGCGCGTTGCTGGTATCTCGCATCACACCGGCCGCCGGATCGGCGCTCCGGCGGACGCGCGGTGATCGGCGATACTGGTGTGACGGTGGCCGAGCTCCGCCGGCGGGCTCCGAAGAGATGTATATCTTTCGCGCAACGACCGGGCAATAACCGAGAAATGGCAGGGCAACGGGCCGGACTTACGGTTCGGTCCGTCAGTAACGACTCCGGATCGGATCCACCATGACCGAGACCATCGACCCCACCGCCACCCCCGCCGCGCCGTTCCCACCAGGCTACGACCCGAGCCTGACGAATGCGGATCTGGCGCCGCTGCGCGAACAGAAATGGGGTACCTACAACATCTTCGCATTCTGGATGTCGGACGTGCACAGCGTCGGCGGCTACGTGACCGCCGGCAGCCTGTTCGCGCTCGGCCTGGCCAGCTGGCAGGTGCTGATCGCGCTGCTGATCGGGATCTCGATCGTGTACGGGCTGTGCAATCTGGTCGCCGCACCCAGCCAGCGGACCGGCGTGCCGTATCCGGTGGTCTGCCGCAGCGCCTTCGGGGTGCTGGGCGCCAATGTTCCCGCGATCATCCGCGGGCTGATCGCGGTGGCGTGGTACGGAATTCAGACGTATCTGGCGTCGGCTGCCCTGATTGTCGTTGCGGTGAAGCTGTTTCCGGGGTTGGCGCCCTATGCGGAGGTTCGCGATTACGGCTTTCTCGGGCTGTCGTTATTGGGCTGGGGCGCATATCTGCTGCTGTGGGTCGTGCAGGCCTGCGTGTTCTGGCGCGGCATGAACTCCATTCGCAAATTCATCGACTTCTGCGGTCCGGCAGTGTATGTCGTGATGTTCGCGCTGTGCGGATATCTGATCGCCAAGGCCGGCTGGGGCGCGATCGACCTGAACCTGGGCCGGGTGCAGTATTCGGGCCTGCGGTCGCTGCCGGTGATGCTCGGAGCGATCGCCCTGGTGGTGTCGTATTTCTCGGGTCCGATGCTGAACTTCGGCGACTTCGCCCGCTACACCCGCTCGATGGCGGCGGTGCGGCGCGGCAATCTGCTGGGGTTGCCGCTGAACTTCCTGATGTTCTCACTGCTGGTGGTGGTCACCGCCGCGCTGACCGTGCCGGTGTACGGCAAACTCATCACCGATCCAGTGGAGACCGTGGCACATATCGACAGCACGTTCGCGATCGTGCTGGGCGCGTTGACCTTTACGGTCTCGACCGTCGGTATCAATATCGTGGCCAACTTCATCTCCCCGGCATTCGACTTCTCCAACGTGAATCCGCAACGGATCAGCTGGCGCGCCGGCGGCATGATCGCCGCGGTCGGATCGATCGCGATCACGCCGTGGAACCTGTACAACAATCCGGACGTTATCCACTACACCCTGGAGGTGCTGGGCGCGTTCATCGGGCCGCTGTTCGGGGTGCTGATCGCTGACTACTACCTGGTGCGCCGCCGGAATATCGTGGTGGCGGACCTGTTCACCCGTGCGGAGACCGGAACCTATTGGTACCGAAAGGGATACAACCCCGTCGCCATCGCCGCCACCATCGTCGGGGCCGTCGTCGCGGTGATTCCGGTGCTGGCCGGGAGCCTGCCCGGGATGTATACCGCGGCCCAGTACAGCTGGTTCATCGGCTGCGGCCTGGCGCTGATCGCCTACCGCGTGCTCGCGGCGCGGTTCGTGCGCAATGTGCCGCCCAGGCAGATGGAGGGCGGGACCGCGCTTGCGGGCGGCGTCTCGGAAATCCCTGCGGTGTAACTAACCGGCGCCCGGGTGCGTGATCGCGAGCACACCCGGCAGCCAGGGGGTGTAGCGGGCGGGGGCGGCCGCGAGGTCGGCGAGCAGGGGCTCGGGACGCACCCAGGCGTGGTCCGCGATCTCCGCGGGATCCGGGTTCGGGGGATCGCCCTCGAACCTGCCCACCACCACGTGATCCCATTCGTGCTCGACCCGGCCGGTCGCGGGATCGCCTGCCCGATAACAGAACACGCCCGTCTCGCGCAGTTCGGTGGTGATACCGAGCTCCTCGCCCAGGCGCACCGCGGCCGCCTCGACGATCGACTGGCCGGGAACCGGATGACCGCAGCAGGTGTTCGTCCACAGCAGCGGGAACCGGGTCTTGACCGCGGCCCGCTGCTGCATCAGCACCCGGCCCGCGGCATCGAACAGCAACACCGAGAATGCCCGGTGCAGCTGCCCGGGCGCGGTATGTGCCCGCGCGACCGGGCACACGCCGATCGCCCGGCCCTGCTCGTCGACGAGTTCGACGAGCAGGGCCTCACGGTCGATCGGCGGTGCATCGGTGCTGTTCTGCCAGGCGGTCACCGCCCTACCTTATCCGCGGCGATGAGCAGGTACTGGAAACTGCCGTCCTTATACGAGGTCAGGAACGGTTTTTCCACGCCGGTTGCCAGTTCGGAGTTGGTGCGCAGCTCCCAGTACGGGATCGTCGCGGGCGTCAGGTCGACCACGGAGATCGGAACCAGATTATTGGCCGCGAGCGCGGTGAAGTACTCGCTGCGCGGATGGATCATGCAGCCGTAGTGCGCGTCGATCCAGCTCACCGACGACGAGCGGCCGCCGGTGACGTCGTTGGAGCAGCCCGTGATGCACACGTACCGCCCGCCCGGCTGCAACAGGCGAGCGAACTCGCTGAACAGGTCGGGCAGCTCCACGTACATATCGGTCTCGTTGGTCCAGATGCCGCGCATGGCACGGGACTCGAATCCGGTGTCGAGCATGTTGCGGTAGTGGAACTGCACCTTGTCCGCCACCTCGCGCTCGCGGGCCCGCTCGTTGGCGAAGCCCACCTGATATTCGGAGATACTCACCCCGTCCACCCGGCAGCCGAACCGCTGATTGGCCATGATGCTGGTGCCGCCGCGGCCGGATCCGCCGTCCATCAGCCGGTCGCCGGGGCGGATATCGCCGAGGTGGTCGAGCAGCAGGTCGGCCTGGGCGGTCTCGAGCCGGTGCAGCTCGCGCACGAGCCGCTCCTGACGGGTGTCCACGGGCCCCTCCAGCACCGACAGATCGGGCTCGCCGATGCCGTAATGGTGGTGGAAGAGGTTGTCGACCTCGCCCAGCGTGGTGTTGATCCGGTCGTCGTTGGGGTTGTCGTTCCAGTATGCGGCGACCGAGCGCTGGTAGCTGGTATGCAGAACGCCATCGGTCTCGGGCTCGAGCATGGTCATGACGGATCAATCCTCTCGATCGGTGGTGCTGTTGAACGGCAATCCGGGTGTATGTCAGGAGGATTCGTTGTATCGGTGGCTGCCGGCATGCCAGGCGCGGCTGCCGCCCAGCCAGGCATGGAGGCCGCCCAGGAATCGCCCCAGGGCCGGCGTTCCGGTCGCCGCGAGAACCGCGGCCTCGCTTTCGAAGCGGTGCATCAGCTCGTCGTGGATCGCGGCGGTCTGCCGGACCGCCTCACGGCGGCTGCACTGCTGCTCGGCCTCCAGCACCGTCGGCAGATTGAATTCCCTGCCCTCGGACTTGTCCTCGCGGGCCATCGAATACAGGTCGTTGACCATCTGGGAGGCCAGCGCGGCGGTCGTGACCGCCCGGCGCACCCGCGGGTCGGTGTATTCGGTTGCGGAGAGCTCATAGCCGCCGACCACATCGACCAGCGCCATACAGGGTATGAAGCTGTTCGGCTGCCGGTTGGTCAGGTACTCCCAGACCGGCGGCATACGGTCCGCCGCCCGCCATCCGGCCTCCGCGGTGAGTGCGGTGAACCAGGCGGTAATCTCGCTGCGCAGGCGCCCCATCTGGGCGGGCGTCGCGTAGTGCGCGAGATGCTCCAGTGCGGTGCGGCCGGCCCGCAGGACCGGATCGCCCGCCATCACCCGCTCGAGCTGGGCCTGATACGGCGCCGGCAGCTGTGCCGGATCGATTGCGGCAGCGGCTAGCTCGAGGCGCGGACCCACCTCGGCCTCGGCGTTGGACGCAGTGCCACCGGGGGCACGATCTGCGGCTTCCTCTCCGCAGTAATAGTCGTCCAGCGCCCATTCCGCCACCGCGCATTTCGCGGCCGCCAGCAGGCGATCCGGATCGTCGGACTCCGGATGCGCCAGCATGATCAAACGCCCGAAGTCGGCCTCCTGGAGCACCTCCATGCGGCCCTCGAAGAGCCCTATCGACTGCGCCCACAGCAGGAGCCGCTGGTTGACGGCCTCGGCCAGCGCGGGATCGTCGCGGACCGGCGGTGGGCAGTGCAGGTCGGGGATCTGCGAGTCCGATTTCGGTGCACCGGTACCGGGTGCGCCCGACGGGCGTCCCGGTGGTGCGGGCGCCGAATCGGGCGATGCCGCAAATAACGAGGCCGGACCCGTCTGGCTGATCGGCATTCTGACTGCACTCTCGCCGATAGTGCTGTCGCCGAACGGGGGTCGCGGTTCCGGCGGCGTGATCTGCGTGTCCGGCACGGTGGTGCGTATGGTGTGGACTCGAGTCGACGCCGTGCCGATCCCGGTGGGGCCGGACGGTATTCGCGAGATGCCGCCGGTGGGGCGCGGAATACCCTCGCTGTTCTCGCCGGTTCCGGGCACCCCCGGTGTCGGGGGCGTGATCGGCAGGCTCGCCGTACCGAGCCCGGTGGGGCCGAGTAGGCGCTGTGGCACGGACCCCATGGTCGTATCGTTCGGAATAGCCGAATCATGTAGCGACATGGTCGTGCCTTTCGTCAGTCGCTCTGCCGGGCGACCAGCACGTTGTCCAGGATGCCCAGTGCGTCCGGCACCAGCACCGCCGCGGAGTAGTAGCAGCTGATCAGGTACGAGATGATCGACTGATCGTCGACGCCCTTGAAACGGACATTGAGGCTGGGCTCGTACTCGTCGGGAATTCCGGTCTGGTGCAGGCCGATCACGCCCTGGTCCTTCTCGCCGGTGCGCATGGCCAGGATCGAGGTGGTCTGCTTATCGCTGACCGGGATCTTGCCGCAGGGGTAGATCGGCACCCCGCGCCAGGCCGGAACCCGATGGCCGTCGACCTCCACCGGATCCGGATACAGCCCGCGTTTACTGCATTCACGGCCGAACGCGGCGATGGCCTTGGGGTGTGCGAGAAAGAGTTTCGTGCTGCGGCGCATGCTCAGCAACTCGTCCATATCGTCCGGGGTCGGCGCGCCGGACTCGGTGTAGATGCGCTGCTTGAGATCGCAGTTGTGCAGCAGCCCGTAGTCGGGGTTGTTGACCAGATCGTTCTCGCGGCGCTCGTAGAGCGCCTCGATGGTCAGCCGCAGTTGCTGCTCGATCTGATTGTGCGGCTCGTTGAACAGATCCGCGACGCGGGTATGCACGCGAAGTACGCTCTGCGCCAGGCTCAATTCGTATTCGCGCGGGGAGGCGTCGTAGTCGACGAAGGTGCCGAGCAGCGTCGGTTCGCCGTCGTGGCCCGAGGAGATCTCGATCGCGGCCTCGCCGTGCTTGTTCTGCGCCCGGACCGGTGCCGCGGCGACCCGGTCGAGCTGTTCGCGCAGCGCCGGAATCTCCTCGGTGATCTGATTGAGCGCCGTGCGCGGCAGCGCCAGCAGCGTGGTCCGGGTGACGGTCCGGACGGTGACCGGCCAGATGGCATTCGGGTCGGTGAGCATGGTGTCGCCGAAGTAGTCGCCGCCGGCCAGCAGGCCGAGCTTGGTGGCCTCGCCGTATTCGCCGGTGCCGATCTTGCTCAGCTTGCCGTGCACGATCAGCAGCACGCGGTCCATCGGATTGCCGAATTCGGCGACGGTCGTGCCGGGTTCGAGGTCGTACTGCTCGAACCGCTGCGAGAGCGCGCGCAGGATCTCCTCGTCCTCGAAGCCGCGCAGCTGCGGTAATTCCTGCAGTTCCAACGGGATGACGCGGGCCTGCCCGCCATCGATGATGTACTCCACCTCGCCGTTGCCGACGGTGTGGGTCAGGCGCCGGTTGACGCGGTAGACGCCGCCGTGCACCTGCGTCCACGGCAGCGAGCGGGTCAGCCACCGGGAAGAGATGCCCTGCATTTGCGGTTCGGACTTGGTGGTGTGGGCGAGTTGATGGGCGGCGGTGGTGGACAGGGTCTTACGGACGTGATTGTCCGTGTGTGTCGGCACATCGATGGTCATGCTGCGGTCCTCACCTCGAGATTGCCACGCGACTATGGGGGCGGAAGAGTGCAGAGAGATGCGGCAGGCGGCAGATGCCTGCGGGGACTAGACACTCGGGCGAAATCTTGAGCGCGACAGTGCGTTCCAGCACATTGATGATAGGCACGCCGGGGTTCGGATGGAAGAGGATTCGCCGAATGCGCGCTGGTAGCTACGCCCGTAACGATGTCGCATCAATGCGGTGCCGGGCCAGTCCGGAGGGTCTTGTGTGAAACGTTCGCGGTGTTGCGCGCGCGCCCGCTACGGTGGATCCCGGCGTTCGCCGATTGTTCTCCCCCCGCAGGTCTTGTCCCACCCGTGTCGCCCTTGGGAGTTCACATGTTCACCTGGCTCTATGACATGCCCGTCTGGCTGGGCTTTCTCATCATCACCGGAACCTCGGTCGTGATCACCTGCGCCGGGATCGTGGTGCTGAGACCCTTCGTGCAGAAGGTGTTCGGACCCGAACCCGGCCGCAACGAACAGGTCACCATGGTGCTGACCGTCGGTGGCGTGTTCTATGGTCTGCTGCTGGGCCTGGTCGCCGCCGCCACCTATCAGGCGTTCGATACCGCCCAGGATCTGGTGTCGAACGAGTCCGCCGCGATCGGCACCCTGTATCGCGAGGTGTCGGCGTATCCCGAGCCCGAACGCGGCGCGCTGCAGAAGGATCTGGTCGACTACACCGACAACCTGTTGAACGTCGCGTTCCCCGGCCTGCAGCAGGGGGAGGATCCGCCGGGCGGCACCGTGATCGTCACGCGGTTCCAGGAAGACCTGCTGGCCTTCCAGCCGCAGACCAAGTCGCAGGAGATCGTGCACGCCGCGGCCATCGCGCAGTTCGCCAAGTTCGACGACGAGCGCCGCCAGCGCATCAATGCCTCCTCCGGCGGCCTGCCCGACGTGCTGTGGGTCGTGATCGTGCTCGGCGCGGCGGTGAACCTGGTGCTGATGTGCCTGTTCAGCCTGTCCCACCGCGCGGCGCATCTGCTGCTGGGCGGGCTGTTCGCGTTCTTCCTCGGCACGATGATCTTCCTCATCGCCGCGCTGGACTACCCGTTCCGCGGCGCGCTGAGCGTCAGCCCGGAGGCCGTGGAGACGATGTATCACAATGTGATGGGGCGCTAGCTCCGCCACAGCTCCCACGGACCACCCGGTCGATATGGCAAGCTCGAGGGCACGAAGCAGGGGTCCGTGGTGGGCCCCAGGCGCAGGGTGAGGCTGGGAGCTACCGTGAAGTTCACGACGAAGTCGATCGTCGGGTCGGTGCAGCGGTTGGTGGCGACGGCGCAGAACGGGCTCGAGGTTATCCGGTTCGGCGGGCTGTCCCACGACGTGGAGTCCTCACCGTATGAGGTGACCGAGCGCAAGCGGATGTACCGGCTGCGGCACTATTTTCCCGACGAGGCCGGCACGGTCCCCTCCGGGCTCGGCGCTGCGGCCGGGGATCGTCCGGTGGCCCTGCTGGTGCCCCCGCTGATGGTCAGCGCCGACATCTACGACGTGAACGCCGCGGGCGGCGCCGTCGGCATCCTCAACCGCGCCGGAATCGACTGTTGGGTGCTGGATTTCGGCTCCCCGGCAACCGAGGAGGGGGGCTGGCAGCGCGACCTGGCCGACCACGTGGTGGCCCTGGACGCCGCCATCGACACGGTCACCGAGCTGACCGGGCGCGGCGTGCACCTGATGGGCTATTCGCAGGGCGGCATGTTCGCCTATCAGACCGCCGCCTACCGGTACGGGAAGGGCGTGGAGAGCATCGTCACCTTCGGTAGCCCCGTCGATATCGTCGCCGGACTGCCCTTCGGGCTGCCGCACGGGCTGGTATCCGAGGTCGCGGACTTCCTCGCCGACCACGTGCTGAACCGGCTGCCGATCACCGATTCCATGGTGCGGCTGGGCTTTCAGATGCTCGATCCGGTCAAGACCGCCAAGGCCCGGCTGGATTTCCTGCGCCAGCTGCACGATCGGGAGGCGTTGCTGCCCAAGGAACGTCAGCGCCGCTTCCTCGAACACGATGGCTGGGTGGGCTATTCCGGTCCGGCCGCCGCGGATCTGCTCAAGCAGTTCGTGGCGCACAATCGGATGATGTCGGGCGGCTTCGTCATTCGCGACAGGCCGGTATCGCTGGCCGAGCTGGAGTGCCCGATCCTTGCCTTCGTCGGCGAGGTGGACGACATCGGGCAGCCCGCGGCGGTGCGTGGGATCGTGCGGGCCGCCCCGAATGCGCAGGTGTACGAGGCCTCGCTGGTGGCAGGGCATTTCGGGCTGGTGGCGGGCAGCACGGCCACCAACCAGACCTGGCCGCTGGTGCGCGACTGGGTGCGGTGGCTCGGCGGGCAGGGGCCGCAGCCCGAGCAGATCGTGCCGATGCCCGAACACGTCGAGGCGAATCCGCAGCGCTCGGCCGTCACCCGCATCGTGCATGCCGCGGGCACCCTCGCCGAGGCCGGCGCGGGACTGGGCAGCGCCCTGGGCGGCATGGCGAGCAGCACGCTGCGCGGTTCGGTGGAGCTGACCGGTGAGGCCGCCCGCGCGCTGCCGCGGCTGACCCGCCTGGGCATGATCCAGCCGCACACCCGGATCTCGCTGGGGCGTTTGCTCTCCGAGCAGGCGCGGCGGGCGCCGCTGCTCGAATGCTTCCTGTTCGATGACCGGGTGCACACCAATGCGTCCGTAGACAGGCGTATCGACAATGTGGTGCGCGGGCTGATCGCGTCGGGGGTGCGTCCCGCCGCCCGGGTGGGGGTGCTGATGGAGACCCGCCCCAGCGCGCTGGCCGCGGTGGCGGCGCTCTCGCGACTGGGTGCGGTGGCGGTGCTGCTCGCGCCCGCCGGCGAGGTGGCGCGCGCGGTGGAGCTGACCGGCACGAGCGTGATCATCGCCGATCCGGAGAATCTGAGTGATGCGGCCGCCACCGGCCGCCGCGTGCTGGTGCTGGGCGGCGGCGCTGCGCGCGAGCTGGCCGTGCCGACGGGCGCGGATGTGATCGATCTGGAACAGATCGATCCGGCGCAGGTGCCCCTGCCCGGCTGGTACCGGCCCGATCCCGGGCTGGCGCGCGAGCTGGCCTTCGTGCTGGTGACCGGCACCGGCGGGAGGTTGGATCTGAAATACATCACCAACCATCGCTGGGCGCTGTCCGCGTTCGGCACCGCGACCGCGGCCGATCTGGATCGCCGCGACACCGTGTACTGCCTTGCGCCGCTGCATCATTCGTCCGGTCTGCTGGTGAGCCTGGGCGGTGCGGTGGCGGGCGGCAGCCGGATCGCGCTGGCCCGCTCGCTGGATCCGGCCCGGTTCGCCGAGGAGGTGCACCGCTACGGGGTCACCGTGGTTACCTACACCTGGACCATGCTGCGCGACATCCTGGACGCGGATACCTTCACCAACGGGCATCCGCATCCGATCCGGCTGTTCATCGGCTCGGGTATGCCCGCCGGACTGTGGCGGCGCACCGTCGAACGATTCGCTCCCGCACGGGTTCTGGAGTTTTACGCATCCATCGAGGGCGATGTGGTGCTGGCCAATGTCGCCGGAAACAAACTCGGCTGCAAGGGGCGCCCGGTCCCCGGCACCGCCCGGGTCGAGCTGATCGCCTACGATCCCGCGATCGGCGAAATCCTCACCGATGCGCAGGGTTTCGCTCGCCGCACGGCCGATAACGAGGTGGGCCTGCTGATCGGCAAGGCATCGGAGTCGGTGGACATTTCCTCCGGCGGCCTGCGCGGGGTGTTCGCGCCGGGTGATGCGTGGATGCCGACGGAGAACCTGTTCCGCCGCGACGCCGACGGCGACTACTGGCTGATGGACCGCCGCGATACGGTCATCCAGACCGCGCGCGGCCCGGTCTACAGCCAGCCGATCCTCGACGCACTCAACGACATAGCCGCGGTCGACCTCGAGGTGGCGTTCGCGCACACCGTCACGGGTTCCATTGGGGCACAAGGCAAGCCCCGCACCGTGGCGGTGGCCGCGGTAAGCGTCCGCAAGGACCACCGCCTCGAACCCAAGGACGTCACCGAGGGCCTGCGCCTGCTGGACCCGGCCCGCCGCCCCGAGGTGGTCTACGTCGTCGACGACATCCCGCGCAGCTCGATGTACCGGCCGTCGACTCGCGCGGTCCAGGCGGCCTTCCGCCTCGAACCGGGCGAGAACACCTGGTACTACAACCCCGCGACGGAATCCTACGAAGTCCTCACCGAGGCCGCATTGGACACGCTACTGGTCTGACCCGTCGCCGGTGGCATCAGCCTCGAGCACTTAGACCCGGAACGCTGTGACGGTGTCGATAACCCGGGTCACCTGCTCCTCCGACAGGCCCGGCCAGAGGGGCAGGCGTATCAGGGTGCTCGAGAACTCCGCGGTGCGTTCGCAGGGGTGCGGAGTGCGGCCGAGTTTGAGACCGGCGGGGCTCGAATCCAGGGGCACATAGTGGAACGGGGCCGTAATGCCCTGCGCGCGTAGGTGATCGATCAGAGCATCGCGTCGCTGTTCGGTGGGCATGCGCAGGTAGTACAGGTGCGCGGTGTGTGCGCGGTCCGCGGGCACCCGCATGGGGCGCACGTCGTTGCGCGCGGCCCAGCCGGGCAGGGCGGCGGCGTAGGTGTTCCACACGCGGAAACGGCCCGCCTGAATCGCGTCGAATTCGGCCAGTTGCGCGTCCAGCACCGCGGCGTTCAGTTCGCTCGGCAGATAGCTCGAACCGATGTCCTGCCAGGAGTACTTGTCGATCGCGCCGCGCAGGAACCGGGCGCGGTCGGTGCCCTTCTCCCGGATGATCTCCGCGCGCGCCATCAGGATGTCGTCGGTGAGCAGGACCGCCCCGCCCTCGCCGCAGTGCACGTTCTTGGTGTCGTGGAAACTCAGCGCCCCGACGGTGCCCAGGGTGCCCAGTGGCCTGCCGCGCCAGCTGCCGCCCAGGCCGTGCGCGTTGTCCTCGACGATCGCCAGGCCGTACGCGTCGGCGAGCCCGAGCAGCCGGTCCATCTCGGCGGCTACGCCGCCGTAGTGGATCACCACGAGTGCCCGTGTGTGGCGGGTGATGGCCGCCTGCACCGAATCGGGGTCGAGATTGCCGCGTTCGTCGATATCGGCGAATACGCAGGTCGCGCCGCGCAGCGCCATTGCGGTCGCGGTCGAGGTGAACGCGAAACTCGGGACGATCACCTCGTCGTCCGGCCCGAGTTCCAGGAGTAGCCCGGCCATTTCGAGGGCGTGGGTGCACGAGGTGGTGAGCAGGGCATGCGGCGCGCCGGTGATCCGGCGCAGCGCCGCGGTGGCGGTCGCGGTGAACGGCCCGTCGCCGTGGCTGTGGTCCGAGGTCAGCACCGCCTCGAGATTGGCCAGCTCCCGGGCGGCGCGATGAGGCCTGCTGAAGATGATGCCGTCAGTTGGCACCCGGCAGCCTCCCGCCGCTCGAGGCGGACTCGAACAGCGTCCGCGGTGCCGGATCGGAATCCTGTTCGATGGCGGGCGAATACACAGGCGCAGTGGCAGCGTCGGGGCGTGGCGTCGGCGACTCCACCGTCAGGTACAGCGGCTTGCCCACGAGCACATGCAGCGCCACCCCCAGGTACTCGGCGATCAACCCGAGCGACAGCAGAATCGCGCCCGAAACCAGCAGCAGCACAACGATTGTCGAGGCCCAGCCCGCCGGATTCTCACCGTGCCCGAACAGCGTCTGACCCACGATGATCCCCGCGTACACCAGGCCCCCGCCGGCCAGGCCCGCCCCCAGCAGGCTCACCAGACGCAGGCCGCGAGTTCCGCTGCACAGCACCATCTTCCAGAACAGCGAGAACAACCGGCGGTAGTTGTAGCCGGAATCCTCGCGCCCCTCCGCCCGCAGCGTCACCGGCGCCTGCACGGCGTTGCCGACCACCCAGGTCAGCGCCACGTCCAGGTACACCCCGGTGGAGGCCACCCGCGCGAGCTGGCGGCCGATATCGCCGCGGATCAGCCGATAGCTTTCGAAGCGGGTCGAATTCGGGAACGCGAATACCGTGGCCAGCGCGATCTTCGCCCCGCGGGAGGTGAGGTTGCGCAGTAGCCCGTGCGGGCGGGTGTTGGTCGGCTTGGAGTACACCAGATCGGCCCGCTGGGATAGGGCGGCGTCGAGAAAGACCCCGATGCAGCCCGGATCGTGCTGCCCGTCCTCGTCCATCGTGACGATCCATTCGCCGCGGGCCGCGGTCATCCCGGCGATCGTGGCGGCGTCCTGGCCGTAGTTGCGGCTCAGCCACAGCACCCGCACCTGCTCGCAGTCCCGATCGAGTTGCGCCAGCACCACATCGGACCGGTCGGGCCCGCTATCGTGCACCAGCACGATCTCCGTGACGGCGAACGCGGCGCCGCCGGGCGTGCGGGTGGGCCGGGACAGCACGTGGAGTTCGGCGACGAGCCCGGCGATGGTCTGCTCACCCCGATAGACGGGCACGACGACCGACACCGCGTGGACCCGGCTGGGCTGCGCGGTGGGCGTGGGCACGCGCTGCGATGCGCATGCGGAGGGAATCGACATCGGCTGCTACGACTTTCGATAACGGAACGCGCCGGAAAATCTCGTGTCTGTGCTGAGCCTGAATCGGAGAAGACTTTAACAGAGCTCACAGCTATTAGATGGCATCATATGAACTTCGCAAGTCCGGCAATGGTCGACGGTTCCGCAAACCGGGCCGAACCGACCTGTAGGGTTTCTCAATCGTGGTGCACAGTGCGGTGTCGACACGAACACCAACACCGAGTGGGTCTGTCTTTGCTGCACGAACGCAGACTCCCGAGTCAGGACCGGAGACGACCGCCGCGCGCGAGCGGCAGCGCCGGTCGATACGCCGCTGGGCGGGCATCACCGTACTCGGCGTCATCGCCGGATATGCCGCCGTCTTGCTGGCAAATTCCCGGCACTTCTACAGCGACGACACTGAATCCCAATATGCCCCGCTGTGGGTGATGCTCGGCCGCCATCTGCGCGAGGGCCAGCTGCCGCTGCTTATGCCGGACCAGTGGATGTCCGGGAACTACACGATGGAGGAGGCGGGCCTGTTCAACCCGCCGCAGCTGCTGATCGATCTGATCGCGCCCTCGGTGGACAATCTCGCGGTGCTGGCCACGATCGTGAAGCTCGTATTCTCGATCATCGCCGCGACCGGGGTGTACCGGGTCTGTCTTGCATACGGCGGCCGGGCCGAATGGGCGGCCGTCGCGGGCGTCGCGTTCCCGCTGACGGGCTGGTTCCTGTTCTTCGACGAGGCCAGCTGGGTGACCTCGCTGAGCGGCACCGCGTGGATGGTGCACGCCTGGGCCTCGGCGGTCCGTTACGCGCGCGGCAGCGGCGGTCTACCTCCCGGGGAGCCGGGGCGGAAGGGCTGGACGGCCACGTGCCGGCGGTGGGTTGGGCTCGGCGGCGGGCCGATTCCGGTATTCGTCTTCTTATATCTGGCCATATCGGTCGAATACGTCTTTCCCGCAGTGGAATCGGCGCTGATGCTGGTCGCGGTCGGCATGGGGGAATGTGTTTACCGGCGCCGCTGGCGGCCCGTCGCGCGGCTGGCGATCGTGGCGCTGTGCGCGGGCCTGGCCGGGCTGATCACGTACCTGCCGAGCATGCTGTCCGCGACGGTGACCTGGCGCGGCAATTCGCAGATCAACAACGACCGGTTCTTCACCGTGCCCTGGTCCGAATCGCTGAACGCCAGCCTGCCCTCGACCTTCCCGGCCCTGGATTCGTGGTGGGGCTATGTGCAGCCGCTGCCGATGACCTATATCGCCTGGTTCCTGCTTCCGGCGCTGGTGTTCATCGACTGGGGCCGGGCGCGCGCGGCGTGGCGGGAGCTGACCGGGGTCGGGGTGTTCGCGATCATATTTTTGATGTGGACCGCCGGGCCCGGCACCGTCGGTCCGCTGCGCTGGCCGGCCCGGGTGCTGCCGATGCTGGCGCTGGGCCTGCTGGTGCTGGTGTGCGTGCTGCTGGGGCGTTTCGGCACGGTCGCCAACGGGCGGCAGCGGGGCGTCGCGGCCGCGGTGCTGATCGGATTGCTCTGGGTGCGTACGTTTTCCGCCGATCCGCACGACGTGCTGTGGCATCTGCTCTCGGTGGCCGTGGTGGCGGGCCTTGGTGCGCTGGCGGTCCATCTGGGCCGCACCCGCGGTACGGCCGCCGCGGCCGCGCTGACGATCGTTGCGATGTTCCCGATCGCGTACGCGCAGGTACGCGGCGTGCAGCCCACTCCGGTGAATTGGCATCTGCCGGTCAGCCGGTCGGCGGCGCGGGCTGCGTTCCCGAAATTCCGCGGCGTCACCCTCCAGCTAGGGGACCGCGGCCTGCTGGCGCCGGAGGATCGTGGCCTGGCCGGCGCCTACGGCTCGCTGGTATTCGGCAACTACGCCAAGGATCTGCAGCTGGACTATGTGAACGGCTACACGCCCAACGGCCACCGCTGGTTCGCCGATATGCTCTGCATGCGCTGGGATTCCAGCGTCTGCCCGGATGCGCTGCGCCGCATGTTCACGCCCGAGCCGACCACCGGACGCACCCTGGCCGACCTGATGAAGCTGGACCGGGTCGTGCTGCAGCGGGCCATGTTCCCCGCCGCGGGCACGCATCCCGCACCGCCCGGCTGGAAGTGGGTCGACTACCCCGGCCACGAGCGCTACATCTGGGTGCTGGAACGGGTGAACGGCCCGGTCTCGACGGTCGACGGCCGCGTCACCGACGCCCAGGGCGTCAGCACCACAACGATTTCCGAGCGCGACACCGCCAGCGTGGTGCGGGTGTCCTCGCCGCGCGGGGGACGGGTGATATTCGCCCGATTGGCCTGGCCCGGCTATCACGCGACGCTCAACGGCCGCGAGATCCCGTTCCTCGCGATCGAAAAATCCTTTGTGGCCGTGGATATTCCGGCCGGCACCCGCAACGCCGTGCTCGCGGTGAGCTGGCGTCCGAGGGGCTGGACGATCGGCGCGGCCGCCGCCGCCCTCGGCCTGCTCGGGCTTGCGGCGATGCAGTGGGCATACCTGCGCTCGCGGCGCACCACGCGGCCGTTCAATGAAATGCCGGTGGGGCCGACCGAACGTGACCTGGCAGAATCATTGCAGTGAGCAAGTCTTGGACGCTGTGCGGGGTGCGCGCGATGCTGCTACGAGTGATCCGGCGCCAGGAGGTGGCGTTCGCGGCCGTCGGCGTGGCGAACACGCTACTGGGCATGGTGATGACCGTGGTCTGGGAGGCGGTGCTGGGGCACGCCTGGCCTCCGGCGGTGGCGGTCGCGCTGGCGTATGCGGTGAGCATCGTTTTCGCGTTCGTCGCGCATCGCAGCCTGGTGTTCCGGGTGCGGGGGCATCTCGTGCGCGATTTTGTCCGGTTCGTGCTGGTGAATTCCGGTGGGATGGTGCTGAATATGGCCGGGGTGCAACTGGCGGTCGGCGTGCTGCACCTGCCGGAGACGCCCGCGACGGTGGTCGTGATGGCCCTGGTCGCGGTGGCCAGCTACTTCGGGCACCGGCACTTCTCGTTCCGCCGATCGCCCGCCGTCGTTTCCGGCCCGGTGGATGCCGTCTCGGAGCCCGTCGGGACGGACCGGTAGGTTATCGGCCATGCCGGAGGAAACCTTGGACCCCACCCTGCTGAGCCTGCTGGCCTGCCCCCAGGACAAGGGTCCCTTGTCGCTGGTCCGCACCCAGGACGGCGGCAGCGCGCTCTACAACCCGCGCCTGCACCGCGCCTACCCGATCGACAACGGCATCCCGGTGCTGCTGATCGACGAGGCGCGCGAGGTGAGCGACACCGAACACGAAGCCTTCATCGCCCAGGGCTGAACGGAGCCGTCGAGCCCGCTCACAGGCCCAGATCTCCGGTCAGATAGTGCTGGAGCGTGGGGCCCACCAGGCGGGCCAGCTCGTCCACCGGCAGTGATGCCACCGGTTCGATGCCGATGATCTTGCGGGCGATGAGCAGCCCCGCCATCTGGGATACGGCCAGCGTCACCCGGGTAGGTCCGGATCCGGGCGGCGAATCCACCCGCGTGCGAACGTCCTTGAGTATTACCTCGAGCAGGAAATTGCGGGCCAGCGCGCCGTTGCCGCCGTCGAGGATCGCGCGGAACGCGGCGATCACCGGTGTGCCGATGGGGGAGTCCCAGATGCCGACGACCGTGCGCACGACGGTTTCCCCGAGCCGGTCCATCGGCGCGGCCGCGATCCGCGCCCGGATGAAATCGGGATCGATCGGCAGATTCACTGCGGCGGTGAGCAATTCCTGTTTGGTGCCGAAATAGTGGTGCACCAGTGCGGGGTCCACACCCGCGACGCCCGCGATGGATCGGATCGAGGCCTTGTCGAAACCCACCTCCGCGAACCGTTTCCGCGCCGCCGAGAGGATGGCCTCGCGGGTTCCCGATTGTCCCGGGCGTCTGCCGCTGCGACTGGATGCGCTCGCGCCATCGGCGGAGCCGGCCGCCTCGCGCGGACTCTTCTCGTTCGGTTCGTCGTCGCGAAGCGCAGTCATGCCGTGCGCCGGCGTAGTGTCGCCGCGCCCAAAGCCAGTGCGACGGCGGTGAATCCGGCCACGACGCACAGATCTCGCCACATCAGTCCGGTCGCCCCGGTATATCGGGACACCTGCTGCAGCGCGTCGACCGCGTAGCTCAGCGGCAGCACGTCGCTGATGACCTCGAGCCAGCGCGGCAGCCCTCCGCGCGGAACCAGGAGACCGCACAGGAAGAACTGCGGCCCGACGATCAGCGGCATGAACTGCACGGCCTGAAATTCGGTGCGCGCGAACGCGCTTGCCAGCAGACCGAGCGCGACGCCGAGCATCGCATCGAGCACCGCGATCAGCAGCACCAGCCACACGCTGCCCGCGGACCGCATCCCCAGCAGCCAGAACGCCACCAGGCAGGCGAGCCCGGCCTGCGCCGTCGCGGCCACCGAGAACGCCGAACCGTATCCGGCCAGCAGGTCCAGCTTCGACAGCGGCGTCGTCATCAGGCGTTCGAGTGTGCCGGAGGTTCTTTCGCGCTGCATCGCGATCGCGGTGATCAGGAACATCACGATGAACGGCAGGATGCCGAGCATGCTGATGCCGATCCGGTCGAACATCGTCGGCACGCCCGGAAACGACGGTGCGTCGTGATACACGAAGTAGATCAGCGCCAGCAGCAGGGTGGGAACCAGCACCAGCATCGCGACCGTGCGCCGGTCGGCCCGCAGCTGGCGCAGGATTCGCACGGTGGTCGCGGTGTAGCAGCGTAGCGGGGGCGCGAAAGTCGTTGTCATGAAGGCTCTCCCATCTTGATCAGCGCGAGAAATGCGTTCTCCAGGCTGGTTTCGCCGGTCTCGGCGCGCAGTTCGGCGGGGGTGAGCTGGGCCAGCAGGTGCCCGTCGCGCATCAGCAGCAGCCGGTCGCAGTGTTCAGCCTCGTCCATCACGTGACTGGACACCAGCAGGGTGCGGCCCTGGGCGGCCAGGGCGTCGAACTGCTGCCACAGGTCCACGCGCAGCACCGGATCCAGCCCGACGGTCGGTTCGTCCAGGACCAGCAGCTCCGGATCGGCGACCAGCGCGCAGGCCAGCGACGCGCGGGTGCGCTGCCCGCCCGACAGCTGATTGCCGCGCTGGCGGGCGTGCTCGGCCAGCCCGACGGCCTCGATGGCGTGGGTGGCATCGCGCGCCGACTTGCCGTAGAGCGCAGCGAAATAGCCGACGTTATCGGTGACGGCGAGATCGTCGTAGATGCTCGGCGCCTGCGTGACATAGCCGACGCGCGCCCGCAGCCCGGGCGTCCCGGCCTGTTCGCCGAGCACGCGCACGCTTCCGGCCTCCACGAGCTGGGTGCCCACGACGCTGCGCATCAGCGTGGTCTTCCCGCAGCCGGACGGCCCGAGCAGCCCGGTAATACATCCGCGCGGCACACTCAGCGAAATGTCGTGCAGCACGTCACGTCCGCCGCGCCGCACCCGGAGGTGCTCGACCTCGATCGCGGGAGACGAATCCGGTGCCGTCATGGGGCCACCCTCTTATTCACCGAGCGTTGAATTCATTGTGCGTTGAATTCTGCGCCAGGTCGGCCCTGCACGCAACCCCAACGGCCCGAGGTGGAGAAAATCTCCACCCACGTCTCGGCCTACCGTTCGAGGACACTGCTGCCCGGCCGACCTACCGTGGGTCATGTCGACGTCGGATCCGGCGATCTCGCGCAACTCCCCGGCGTCGGCATTCACCGTCCGTCACTTACACGGGAGAGTTCATGCGTGTTCTAGTCGACCTGAATCGCTGCCAGAGCTATGGGCAGTGCGTCTACGCGGCACCGGAGGTCTTCCGCTTCCGCGGCGAGGAATCGCTGGAGTACGACCATGTGCCCGACGCGGAATTCGATCGCACCGTCGAGCGGGCGGCACTGGCCTGCCCGGTGCAGGCGATCACCCTGGGCCGGGCCACCGAGGACATTCTCGGCTCCGCCGAGGTGGCCCCCGCACCGGCGACGCAGGCTCGGTGACCGCGATGACGGAATCCACTCGGATCGTAGTGGCCGGCGCGTCCCTGGCCGGGCTGCGGGTTGCGGAGGCATTGCGCGGCAACGGGTTCGACGGCGAACTTGTACTCATCGGTGACGAGCCGCACGAGCCTTACGACCGGCCGCCACTGTCCAAGTCGGTACTCACCGGCAGGATCGGTACCGACCGGCTGTTGCTCGCCCGCACCCGCACTCTGCATGCGCGGTGGCTCCTGGGCGTCGCGGCGACCGGACTCGATCGCGCGAACCGGCGTGTGCGGGTGGCCGACGGCCGCGAGATCGGCTACGACCGGCTCGTCATCGCTACCGGCGCTCGGGCGCGGCCGTGGCCGGTGCCCGCCGAGGCCGCCCTGCGCGGTGTGCACCTGCTGCGCGGCCGGGACGACGCGGACCGTCTGCGCGCCGACCTGGTCGCCGCGCCGCGCCGTGTACTGGTGATCGGCGGCGGATTCACCGGGTCCGAGGTCGCCTCCAGCTGCCACGACCTGGGCCTGCCGGTCACGGTGATCCAGCGGGGCCCCGCGCCCTTGGCCGGCGCGCTGGGCAGGGTGGTCGGCGATGCCCTGGGCGCCCGTCAGCGTTCGTTCGGAATCGACCTGCGGGTGGGTACTGTCGCCGAGGCCCTGCTCGACGACGGCCACGGCCGCCTCACCGGCGCGGTGCTGTCCGACGGCACCCGCATCGGGGCCGACGTCGCGGTGGTGGCGTTGGGGTCGGTCCGCAATACCGAATGGCTCGCCGGGGCCGGCCTGCGCGCCGACACCGGCGGCGTGGACTGCGACACCGCGTGCCGCGCAATCACTCTCGATGGCACCGCCGCCGAGGACATCTACGTGATCGGTGATGCGGCACGCTGGCGGCACCCGCACTTCGATGCGCCCCCGGCCGCGCTCGAGCACTGGGGCAACGCGCTCGATCAGGCCGAAACCGCCGCGCGCAACCTCACCCGCGGCGGCGGGTCCCTGCGGCACACCACCGGCCTGCCGGAATTCTGGTCCGATCAGTTCGGTATGAACATCAAATCCGTTGGGCTGCCGCATATTGCGGATCAGGTGACGCTCACGCAGGGGTCGTTCGAGCGCGGCCCGTTCGTCGCGCTCTACGGTCGCGACGAGGTCACCGTCGGCGCGGTGGCGATCAACTCGCCCCGGGTGATGGACGGGTACGCGGCCCTGGTGGCCGAGTGCGCGCCATTCCCACCTGCCATCGATGCGAACGACAGCCCCACCACCACAAGGGTTCTCGACGCCGGGTTCGCACCGGCCCTGGTTTCCGGAGGATTGTCATGACCACTACCCAGCCCTATCCGTCGGCCCCGATCTACGAGCGCATCCTGGATCCGGCCAACCGGCACGACCCCTACCCGCTCTACGCCGAACTCTCCGCCGACCCGCTGCACCAACTCGACGAGCACACCTGGCTGGTCACCCGGCACGACGACATCGCGAGACTGCTGCGTGATCCGCGGATGTCGGTCAGCGACCCGCAGGGGCAACCGCTGGACCCGCCGCTGCTCGGCTCGGACGGCACCCCGTTCCGGGGCGGGTTCCTGGTGCTGGATCCGCCACACCACGACACCCTGCGCAAGCAGACCATGCACCAGTTCATCCCCCGCATCCTCGGGCTGCGCCACAATATCGAGGAGCTGGTCCAGCAGTTGCTGGACGCCAAGGGCCAGGGGCCCGGAGTCATCGACATCGTCACCGAGCTGGCCTACCCGCTGCCGGTGGGTGTGATCTGTGAGCTGCTCGGTGTGCCGCGCTCGGAGGAGCCGGTCTTCCACCGGTTCGCCGAACTTCTCACGCGCGGACTGGATCCCGAGGAATCGCTGTCCGAGCAGGAGAAGGCCGACCTGGCGGTGGGGCGCCGGGAGTGGCGCGAGTATCTCATCCCGATGATCGCCCAGCGTCAGGCCGAGCCCGGAACCGACCTGATCTCGGGCATGCTCGCCGAGGGCGATCCCGAAACCCGCATGAACGCCATCGAACTCGGCAGCACACTCGGACTGCTGTTGATCGCCGGGCACGAGACGACGGTCAACCTCGTCACCAACGGCGTGCTGACCCTGCTGCGCAATCCCGGCGCGCTCGACCGCCTGCGCGCGGATCCCGATCTCGCGCCGGGGGTCGTGGAGGAGGTACTGCGCTACGATCCGCCGGTCCAAATGACCAGCCGCCACGCCACCGCACCAATTCGCGTTGCGGGACAGATCATTCCGACCGGCGACCGGATCCGGATGATGCTGGCCGCCGCAAATCGCGACCCGCACCGTTTCGCCGATCCCGAGCGGTTCGACCCGGCCCGCCTCGACAACGCCCACCTGGCGTTCGGCGGCGGAGTGCATTACTGCCTCGGCGCCGCCCTGGCCCGGATCGAAGCCCAGACGGCATTGTCGGCCATCGCCACGCGGCTGATCAACCCCCGTCTGCTGGACGACCCGCCGGTCTATCGGCCCAATATGATCCTGCGCGGGCCCGCCGGACTCCGCGTCGCGTACGACGGCATCACCGCATAAACCCGGCCGCAACATCCGGTGTCGAGTCGAGGCCCGCCGCAGCGGGTCGCGTCGCGTCTCGGACGGCTCTCGCGCTTATTCTCAGCGCGTGACCAGCGATCTACCCGGCGAGAACGCCGACTCCGCGGAAACCGAGTCCGGGCCCGAAGCCGAGGGTGGGCAGGTGCGTGCCTCGACCCTCGAGCTGTTCTTCGATCTGGTGTTCGTCTTCACGATCACGCAGCTGGCGCATGTGTTCGGCCAGCATCCGGGCTGGCCCGCGCTCGGGCGGGTGGCGCTGATGTTCGGCGTGATCTGGTGGATGTACAGCGGATACGTCTTCCTGACCAACGAGGTGGCGCCGAACAGCACCGTGCGCCGGACCTGGCTGCTGGTCGGGATGTTCGGATTTTTCGTCGTCTCGCTGGCGATCCCGACGGCGTTCGCCGGATCCGGCGTGGCCTTCGGGCTCGGGTACTTCCTGGTCACCTCGGTGCATACGGCGCTGTTCTATGCCAACGGCGGCCGCAGCGCGACGCGGGCGATCCTGCGCATCGCGCCGCTGAACCTGGTCGCCGCCGGCCTGGTGCTGGCCGGCGGATTCATCCACGGCTGGCCGCGGTACCTGCTCTGGGGCGCGGCGTTCGCGCTGCAGATCGCCGCGCCGTATCTGATCGACACCGAGGGATTCGTGGTGCGCACGGCGCATTTCGCCGAACGGCACGGGCTGGTCGTCATCATCGCGATCGGCGAGTCGGTGGTCGCGATCGGCGCGGCGCTGGCCGGGGAGCCGATCACAGTCGGACTGATCGCCACTGTCGCGCTCGGGCTGAGCCTGGCCTACGTGCTGTGGTGGGCCTATTTCGGCCTCGACGACGAGCGCGGCGAGGCGGCGCTGGCGGCGATACCGGGCTCGCGGCGGACCAGGCCCGCGGCCCTGGCCTACGGATATTCGCTGTATCCGCTGCTGATCGGGATCATCGTGACCGCGGCGGGCATCCGCCTGAGCATCGTGCACGGCGATCGGGCAGTGCCATGGCCCGCGGCGCTGGCGCTGTCCGGCGGTGTCGCACTGTATTTCGCCGGGCAGTTCTGCTTTCGCCTCACACTCGGGCTGCCCTGGCCGTGGAGCCGGCTGGTCGCCGCGCCGGTGGCGTTGGCGACCGCGCCGATCGGGGTGGCGTGGGTGGCGTGGGGGCAACTTGCCGTGCTGCTGGTCGTCGCCTTCGGATTCGTGGTGGCCGACGATATAGCCAGCCTCCGCGGCGGCGCCAGCAGCGCCTACATTTCCCCGGCCGCCGCGGTGCTGCGCATCGCGCGCCGCTCCGCCTAACGGGCGCTGTCGGCGAAGCCGTCCGTACACCGCGCATGGCCGGAGCGAATGCGGAGGTACGCCTAGTGGGTCAGCTGCGTCCGGCCGCGGTGGAACCGGTCGCGGGCAGCGCGCAGCCGTCCGGGCCGCAGGCGTCCGCGCCGCCGACCACCTCGAGCACCGGTGCCTGCTCGGACCAGGCGCGCTCCAGCGCCTGGGCGAACACCTCGGGCGGCTGTGCGCCGGACACGCCGTATGTGCGATCGAAGACGAAGAAGGGCACGCCGTTCGCGCCGAGCCGGGCCGCCTCGCGCTCGTCCGCGCGGACCGCGTCGGCGTAGGCCTCGGGGTCGGCGAGCACCGCATGTACGTCGGCCTCGTCGAGTCCGGCCTCCACCGCCAGCCGCACCAGCCGCTCACCATCGCCGAACAAGGGGGCGTCCTCGGCGAAATTGCCGCGATACAGCGCGTCCAACAGCGGTTCCTGAGCGCCGTGGGCGAGCGCGTAATGCAGCAGCCGGTGCATATCGAAGCTGTTGCCGAAGTCGCGGCCGGACACCTGATACGGCAGCCCGGCCTCCTGCGCCTGCGCGGCGATACCGCGCTCGTTGGCGGCGGCCTGGGCGGGGCTGATGCCGTACTTCTCGGCGATATGCTCGACCACCGGGCCGGTGTGGTCGGCGGGCAGCGTCGGATCCAGCTCGAACGAGCGATGCACGACCTGCACGTCGTCGCGGTGCTCGAAGTCCACCAGAGCCTGTTCGAAGCGGCGCTTGCCCAGATAGCAGAACGGGCAGTTGATATCGGTCCAGATCTCTACCTGAACGGCCATGACACCTCACTCGGATTCGGGGTTTCTGTAGTGCACAACGTTGGACCCGCCGGATCCTGTTCCGCTGTGCGATCCCTGCCACACCGCGGCGGGTCGCGTCCGGGCATAGCATCCTGGTCAGGATCCCAGAGAGGGCGATGCATGGAACTCACATCCCACCTGGGCACTTGTTCCGGGCACGGCGGCGTTGACCAGTGGCTGGTTGCCCTGCCATGATGCCGGCTCGATGATCACTCGCCGGGGGGCGGGCAAGGGTGTGTCCGGCGGGCTGGAGAATGACTGCCGTGTATGCGGAGGAACTTGCCGTCGAGCCGGTGGCGGCCGCGCGGCGGCTGCTGGGGGCGACGCTGTGGGCGGGGGCGGTCGGGGTTCGGATCGTCGAGGTCGAGGCGTACGGCGGGGATCCGGCGGGGCCGTGGCATGACCCGGCCGCGCATTCCGGGCGGGGGCGTACGCCGCGCAACTCGGTGATGTTCGGGCCGCCGGGGGTGCTGTACGTGTACTTCAGTTATGGCATGCACACCTGCGTGAACGTGACCAGCGGCCCGGACGGGATCGCCAGCGCGGTGCTGCTGCGCGCGGGGGAGGTCATAGCCGGGCACGAGATTGCCCGTGCCCGCAGGCCTGCGGCCCGCGGCGACGCCGGTCTTGCCAGGGGGCCGGGCAATTTCGGCAGTGCCCTCGGAATCACCTTGGACGACTACGGAACCCGGCTGTTCGATCCGGATGCCCCGATCCGCCTCGAACTCGGCGACGCGGTCACCGACCCGGCGGCGATCGGCGTCGGCCCCCGCGTCGGGGTGAGCCTGGCCGCCGATCGCCCCTGGCGGTTCTGGCTGCGGGATTCCCCGGCGGTATCGGCCTATCGGCGCAGCCCCCGTGCGCCCGGCCCCGATGAGCGGTCGGCATAGACTAGGCGGCAAGAACTCCTCAGACAAGCAGAGAGGCGGACGCGTTTTGGCGCACGTGCAGCGGTATCCGCTCGCCGCGCAGGCAGCGGAACTACTCCTGGTCAGGATCCGCGCAGGCGAATGGCAGTTGGGGCACAAGCTGCCGGGGGAGACCACCCTGGCGGCCCAGCTGGGCGTCGGCCGCTCCACGCTGCGTGAGGCGATCCGCGAGCTCGCTGGGAAGGGCATGCTCGAAAGTCGGCAGGGTGCAGGCGTTTTCGTCACCGCCCTGGATGTCACGGAAGACTGGGACGCGGTGCTGCGCCGGGCCGATATCGTGACCGTTCTCGAGGCGCGCCTCGCCATCGAGGCCGAGGGCGCGGCGCTGGCGGCGGTGCGCCGCACCCCGGCGGATCTGCGTGCAATGGGGCGGGCCCTGGCTGCACGGGCGGCGGCCGGCGATTCGGTCGAGGATCTCGTTGACGCCGATACGGCCTTCCATCGCACGGTGGTCACCGCCGCACACAACGACGTGCTCATCGGGATGTTCGACGCGTTCATCCCGCGGCTGCGGCATGCCATGGTCGATATGCTGCGCATCCGGCCGCTCGCCGACCCGCACGCCGATCATCAGGCGCACGAAGTTTTGCTGGATGCTGTCCGTAAGCGTGATCCCGAGGCAGCCGCCGCCGCAAGCCGCGTCCATCTGACTGCCCTGAAAGACGCGTTGGCCTAGCGAAATATCATGCAATCGGCATCAACTACCACCGTGTCGACTGCTGCGTTTCGGGTGATTTATACGAAACGGCACCCCGCTCCAGAGATTGCCATATTATTGCTGATAGTTCAGCCCGGCCACCTTCAGCGGGTGGCGGTCTTCTTGTATGTGGAACAGGGCGCATCCCCGCGCTCGGCAGCGCATCCAGGCGTTGTCCACAGCAACGATGGAGAACAGCAATGGCTGTAGCGGGCAAGATCATTCGGGGGTTCGGTGCGGCGATCGCCGCCGCCACATGCGTACTCGGGGGAGTCGGCCCGGCGGCCGCCGGGCCCGGGCCGGACGGCCATATGTACGCCGCATTCGCGATCTCGGCCCGGCAGGCGGACGATTCGTTCCGCATCGGTGCGTCGTGGAACTTCCCCCACCAGGCGGATGCCGACAACAAGGCGCTCACGGAATGCGGCGGGACGTGCACGATCGCATTACGCTATATGGACGGATGCGGATCGATCGCCTGGCGCGGCGCGCGGCACGCCGGTGGTATCGGCAATACCCGCGACGAGGCGGAGCGCAACGCGATCGGAGCGGTCGGCCCGCCCTTCCCGTCCTCGATCAGCGCGGACATCACCGCTCCGGCGCGGATCAGCGGCACTCACTGCAACGGCCGGCACTAGCGGGGAAACTCGCTCGTGAGCAGGGGATTCCGCCGCAGCGATGAGTTCACCGGAGCCGTCCCGTCCTATAGGGCAAGCGCGCTGGAAACCGCAACGGCTACCCGAAGGACCTCATCATGACCGCCATCGCTCACTCCGCCCCGATCGCCTCCGTCGCCACTCTCGGCAAGGTGCGCAACCGCGTCCTGTGGACCGTACAGATCTTGCTCGGCGTCTTCTTCATCGTCGGCTCCGGCCTGCCCAAGCTCATCGGCGAGGCCACCGCCGTGCACATCTATCAGCAGATCGGCTGGGGTCAGTGGTTCCGCTACCTGACCGGACTGGTGGAAGTCTCCGGCGGGATCGGCCTGCTGGTGCCGAGGCTGACCCCGGCGGCCGCCGCGGGCCTGTCGATCACGATGGTATGCGCCGCGAGCACCCAGGCGTTCGTGCTGCATGGCCCGTCGCAGGCGGTGTTCCCACTGATCCTGGTTCCGGTGTTCGCCACGATCGCCTGGCAGCGCCGCGGCAGCCTCTCACTGTCGCTGCATCGCTGATCGCTTCTCGCGCAGCCGGTTCCGTCGCTCACGCTGGTGAGCGACGGAATTCGCTTGTGAGTAGGAGGATCTCAGGCCGATGCCGCTCCGCGACGATGCCCGCCCGGGCTGATCCCGTATCGCCGCTTGAAGGCGGTGCCGAGGCTGAACGCGGTGCCGTAACCGACCTGGCGGGCAATGGATTCGATGGTTGCGTCGGTTCCGCGCAGCAGATCCGCGGCCCGCGCCAGCCGCCATTCGGTGAGGTACGTCATCGGCGGCTCGCCCACCAGCTCGGTGAACCGCCGGGCCAGCCCGGCCCGGGAGACGCCGACCGCGCCCGCAAGCTCGCCGACCGTCCAGTCGGTGTCGGGATTGTGCTCGAGGAGCCGAAGGGCGTGCCCGACCACTGGATCGGCGTAGGCCTGATACCAGCGTGGCGCCTGTGCCCGGTCGAACCAGGCGCGCAGCGCGGCGATCGTGAGCATGTCCAGCAGCCGGTCCAGCAGCGCCGACTGTCCCGGATCGTCCCGCCCGAACTCGTCGGTCAGCAGCCCGAGCAGGCGGGGGTCCACCTCGCCACCGTCCAGCACGGCCAGCGGCGGCAGCGCCCGCAGCAGTCGATCGCTGACCGTCCCGGCCACCTCGTAGGTTCCGGTGAGCAGGACCGTGGCGCCTTGGGGGTTGGTGCCCCAGCTGCGAACGCCTAGATCCCATGTCTCGCACAGTAGTTCGCCATCCGGGGTGGTCGTGGTCTGACCGGGATGCACGATCGCATCGGGCGGGGTGGCAGGGTCGTCGGCGACGGTATAGGCGTCGGGGCCGCGCAGGATGGCCACGCCTCCCGCCTCGAGGCGGGTAGGTTGCGCCGCGTCCGGAACGAACCACGCCGAACCGCGCGTCACCACCACGATGGTGAGTGGCGCGCGATCGGCCACCCGCAGTGACCAAGGCGGATCCAGGAGCGAACGCATAACGAAGGCGCCGCGCGCCCGGGGACCGTCGAGCAGGTCGGCCAGTGCATCCATTACTCGACAATCCTCGACCGGGCCGCGCCTGGCAACCCGGGCGCGGCCGCCGCATTCGATGCGGACGATCATCGGTTGCGGTTCCCCGGGCGCAGCGCGATCAGCGCCCCGCTCAGCGCCGCGAATGACAGCGTGGTGATCGCCGCGCGGACGGAGTTGGCGGTCACCCATGCCGACTGGAAGTGCTGGCGGGCGGTGGCAAGATCGGTCGCGGCCGCCAGCTGATTGTTGAGCGGCACATTGATCGCGACAGTGATCAGGAATCCGATCAGGCCCAGCGCCGCGCCCGGCCAGATCCAGCGGCGCAGCCGAGGGTTCTTGCGCAGTATGATGGCCGCGGCCGCGGCGGCGAGCACGGAACCCGCAAAGGAGACCATGAAGGCCGGGCCGACGATGACGACATTGATCTTGTTCATCACGTCGACGAAGGTGCGATCGTCCACCCGGGCCAGCGCGGGCATCACCGCGATCGAGAATCCGTAGTACACCCCGGCCAGCAGTCCGGTGGTCACGGCGGATGCGGCGAGGACGGCCACCGACGCGCGGCCCGGGGTGTGCGCGCGGGTTCGGTGGCGTGCGCGGGATTGGTGAGGTGGGCGGGATTGGCGGCGTGCGAGGGATCGGGGGCGTGGAAGGGCGTGGCGGCGTGGAAGGCCATAGGGGCGTACGAGGGATGGGGGGCGTAGGAGGGATTGGGAGCGTATGAGGGATTGGGAGCGTGGAAGGGATTGGAGGAAAAGTTGGCGCCGGCGGCGGAATGCGTTGTCATGGTTATAAGTACAGCTGCGCGGGCCGCGACGGAACATGGCCGCGACGCTCGGTTCCATACGTGAGCGTCCAACCCGGCGCCGTAATTCGCTCGCCCGCCCGCGGGCTTCGGGGCAGACTCGGCAGCGGACCTGTCTGCGGGCGAGCCGCGGACGTGCGGAAAGATGGGACGGCGTGAACGTCGACATTATCGATGAGCTGACCTGGCGTGGGCTGATCGCACAGTCCACCGATCTGGATGCCCTGCGGGCGGACACCGCGAAGGGGCCCATCACCCTGTATGCCGGGTTCGACCCGACCGCGGCCAGCCTGCACGCCGGGCACCTGGTGCCGCTGCTGACGCTCCGGCGTTTCCAGCAGGCCGGCCATCGGCCGGTTGTCCTGGCCGGCGGTGCGACCGGCCTGATCGGTGATCCGCGCGATGTCGGCGAGCGGGTGATGAACTCGACCGACACCGTCGCCGAATGGGCCGACCGGATCCGCGGTCAACTCCAGCGGTTCGTGGATCTCGACGACTCGCCGACCGGTGCGGTCATAGCGAACAACATGGACTGGACCGGCCCGCTCTCGACCGTGGACTTCCTGCGCGATATCGGCAAGCACTTCTCGGTGAACGTCATGCTGGCGCGGGAGACCGTCAAGCGGCGCCTGGACGGCGAGGGCATGTCGTACACCGAATTCAGCTACATGCTGTTGCAGGCCAACGACTTTGTGCAGCTGCGCCGCAACTACGGCTGCACGCTGCAGGTCGGCGGCTCGGATCAGTGGGGCAACATCATCGCGGGCGTCGAGCTGAACCGGCGGGTCGACGGCACGCCCGTGCACGCGCTGACCACACCGCTGGTGACCTCGGCGGACGGCAAGAAGTTCGGCAAGTCCACCGGCGGCGGCAGCCTGTGGCTGGATCCGGAGATGACCAGCCCGTACGCCTGGTACCAGTACTTCGTGAACGCCGGCGATGCGGACGTCATCCGCTACCTGCGCTGGTTCACCTTCCTGGATCGTGAGGAGCTGGCCGAGCTCGAGCTCGCCACGGCCGAGCGCCCGCACGCCCGCGAGGCGCAGCGCCGTCTGGCCGCGGAGATGACCACGCTGGTGCACGGCGAGGCGAATACCGCCGCGGTCCAGCTCGCCAGCCAGGCCCTGTTCGGGCGCGGTGAATTGGGTGATTTGGATTCCGCGACGCTCGCGGCCGCGCTGACCGAGGCCGCGGCAGACGGCGAGACGTGCGTCGCGGCCGCCGGCGCCACCATCGTGGACCTGCTGGTGGAGTCCGGGCTGTCCGAGGGACGTGGCGCCGCGCGCCGGGCCGTCAACGAGAACGGGGTGTCGGTGAACAACACGCGCATCACCGATCCCGAGTGGACCCCGGCCGAGGCCGACTACCTGCACGGACAGTGGCTGGTGCTGCGGCGCGGGAAGAAGAATTTCGCGGGTGTTCGTCGCGCCGGGCATTGACGGCCCGGGAGACCTGGGTCACAATTGCGTGACTCAGGTCGGCGGGGCTCGTAATCCCGGGGCGCTGACCTGCGCTGACGCGAGCTGTCTTGGGGATTTGACGTTGCGTTCCCCGGCACGTAACTTAGTCCAGGTCAGAGCGACACGGACACCGACCCGGAGCCGAGAGGCCAGGGACACGAGGTAGTACGAGGAGCGCCTGACGGCATGCGCAACCGATCGAGATCCGGAGCTTGACTCTGGGGTTGAGAGCGGTTAGGCTGGAAAAGTTGCCTCTAGAGAAGGTCGGAATCATTCCGGCTGGATCTTGAGTGCGTGTGTTCTTTGAGAACTCAATAGTGTGTCGATGAATGTCAGTGCCAATTATTTAATTGGTTCCGGCCTTTCATACCCCCCGGTTGGAAGGTTGGACATTTAGTCAGCAAATACTTTTGCTGG